>Ga0334883_1000785_pt1 | contig 53269 bp, 45 predicted proteins | sample GraSluR1_MG_6_FD_207230 | JGI IMG/M metagenome (GOLD analysis project Ga0334883, IMG submission 207230) | Sludge microbial communities from methane-producing bioreactor in Wageningen University, Netherlands - Granular Sludge_09_05-R1 | ecosystem: Engineered > Bioreactor > Anaerobic >...
TGACGGCATGCCCCGGATCAGCCTCTCGGAAGGCCTGGACCCGGGCCGGGATCTGGTCATGGACCGCCCCGGGGTGCGAGGAGCCCTGTGGGACGCTTCGACCCGGAGCTTCCAGGAACGGGACCTGCTGCCGCCCAAGCGGCTTCGGGCCAACCTGTTGGGCGATCTGACCTGCACGGAATCCTTCCAGGGTGGAGGCGGCAACGACGGGGCCAACTGCGTGGCCATCCAAGGCCGCGACCTCTACACGTTCGTCCGGCTGCGAACCGAGTACCTGGCCGAGCCCGACGTGGAGTATCTGCCCCCCTGGACCGAGGAGTTCCTGAAGGACTCCGCCCGGACCGAGACGGTCGCGCTGGCCCGCTTCGACGGCCAGCGCTGGCAGGTCTGGCCGGGCGGCCTGGCGGAGTTCTCGGCGCTGCCGACTCCCCCGCACTCCACCCTGGTGGAGGTGGGAGACCTTGAGCTCTCCCCCCGCAGCCTGGCTGCCGCCTCCTACCCCGAGGGGACCAGCCCCGCCAGGAAGCGCTACGCGCCGGTGGTGGACCTGTGAGACGGGCCTCGGGATTCGCGCCATGAGACGGGCCTCGGGATTCAGCCTGGCCGAGGTCCTGCTGGCCACGCTCTTTCTGTGCATCGCCCTTTTCGGCTACCTGGCCCTGCACCAGAGGCTGATCTACAGCAACTGGAAGATCGAGCAGCGCCAGGCCCCTCGGGAGGAGGCCCGATCGGCCCTGGTGCAACGCCTGGCCCAGGCCCGCAGAGGTGAGGCCGCAGGTCTCGAGCCGGTCCAGGGGGTGGCCCACGGACTGTGGAGGGTGCGCGCGTTCACGACCTGGACCGAGACGGTCAAGGGACGGTCCGAACCCGTCGAGAAGAGCGTGCACATGGACACCTTCATCGGCGTGCGCAGGCCGGGATGGTGAGGCGGGATCCGGGCACCACCCTGACCGAGATGCTGGTGGTCCTGGCGGTCTTCTCGACCTTGATGGTCCTGATCCTGGGGTTCTACATCGAGGGTTCCCGGGTCACCGCCCGGCAGGAGCACTCCTCGGCCAGCTACCGGCGGGTCCTGCAGGTCCTGGACCGGGTGGAGACCCTCCTGGCCTTCTCGCGGGTCTACCACGTCCAGGCCGACCAGGTCGTCTTCTCCCTCCTTCCGGCCGCCTCCCCGCTGGCCCTGGGGTTTCCCGACTGGGGCGGCCAGGCCCGGACGCTGGCGGTGAAGCGGGAGCCGCCCGCCCTGCTGATCCGCGAGGACGGGACCAGCCGGGTCTTCCTGGAGTTGTCGGCGGAGGACGACGTGCGCTTCGGCTGGCCCTCGCCAGGCGTGCTGGAGGTCACGGCGTCCAGCCGCCCTCCGCTCCGGCCCGGCCAGGGGGTCCCCCGCACGGTTCAGGCCACCCGAAAGATCCTGCTGGAGAACGACGAGGACCGCTGATGCCCGAATTCTCGTTCGTTGCCCGGAACCGCAAGGGCCTGGACGTCCGCGGCGAGATCGAGGCCCGGGACCAGCCGACCGCGGTGCGCCGGCTGCAGGCCGACGACCTGACGGTCCTGCGCCTGGAGCAGGTGCGCGAGCTTTCCTGGTTCCGCCGCCTGCTGCAGCCGATCCGGTCGGAGCTGGTGGTGCTGTGGCTGGGTCAACTGGCGGTGATGCTGGCGGCCGGAATCCCCATGCTGCGCTGCCTGGAGGCCCTGGCCAGCGGTGCCGCCGGTCCGCCGCGCTTCCGCAAGCCCCTGCGCCGACTGGCCGTGGATGTCCAATCCGGCTACTCGCTGTCCCAGGCCATGCGGCTGGCCCCCGAGATCTTCCCCCCGTTCGTGGTCGGCTCGGTCCGCGTCGGCGAGGTCAGCGGGCGCCTGGCCGAGACCCTGTCCAACTGTGCGGCGCACCTGGACAAAGAGCACCTGTATTCCCTGAAACTGCGAGCGGCCCTGATCTATCCGACCACGCTCCTGACCTGCGCCGGGGCCCTGATGGCCCTCTGCTTCACGTTCATGGTCCCGCGTTTCCTGCAGCTCTTCGGCGACGTGCAGGTCGAGCTGCCCTGGCCGACCCGGGTCCTGCTGGAGACCTCCCAGTTCCTCGAAGCCTACGGCCCCGTCGTCCTGGCCACGCTGGCAGGTCCGCTGCTTTTCGCAGGCTGGCTCTTCAACCGCTGGGCCCGGACCGCTCCCGGCCGTTGGCACCTGGAAGGGTGGATCATGCGGCTCCCCTGGTATGGAGGCCAGGTCCGCCGGCGCATGCTGGCCGGTTACTTCCGGTCCCTGGCCACCCTGCTGCGCTCGTCGGTGCCCCTCATGGTCTCGCTGGACGTCCTGGTCCACAGCCTGGACGGCGAGATCCTACGCGCCACCGCCCGCTTCCAGCAGGCAGCGGTCGGCCAGGGCGCGACGCTCTCGACGGGGATGCGCCGAAGCGGCCTGTTCCCACCCCTGGCCCTGGAGATGATGCGCATCGGGGAGGAGACCGGGAACCCCGTCCCCATGCTGGAGAGGCTGGCCGACTTCTTCGATGAGGAGATGACCCGCGGCCTGGAGCTTCTGAGCCGCCTGCTGGAACCCGTCGTCCTGCTGGTCCTGGGGGTGGGCGTGGCCTTCCTGCTCCTGGCCGCCTTCCTGCCCATCTACCGGCTGGCCGAGGCCTTCTGATCCAGGCGTCTCCGGAGGCACTTTCGGGACGCTTTCAGATCGCCTTCAGATCGCTTTCAGGGTGTTTTCAGACGGCCTGAAAACCCTGGCAGAAGGGCACTGGAAGAGTCGATCCGGCCCCTGCCGGGCCCTTCCGGCGAGGCGTTCCGCCCCCCCGACTTTGCCACGATGTAAACTGCCGGCCCGCCCCCCGAATCGCCCCTCCCAGACGGTTGGCTTCCTCCCCCACGAGGGGCTAGGATGGAGTTGGAACCAGGGTCCGGCCTTTCCGGCTGTGACCGCGGAGGAGAGAGATGAACGAGATCCACGGATTCGGGCCCGTCCAGCCCCTGCGCCCAGGAACGACCCGCCCCCAGCCCCCGGCTGGAGGTCCGGAGACTTCACTTCCCGTTGCCCGGGACATGGTCCACCTGCGCGTCGATCTGCCCGCACCCAGGTCCCTGACCGATTCGGGGAACTCGCCTGCGGAGCTTCCGATCGGTTTCCCGGCCTCTCCCAAGAGTGAACTGCCTGGCGGGCTGCCCACCCTGCCCGAGACCCGGCTTCCCGACGGCCTGCCGACGCTTCCTTCGGCCCAGTTCCAGCCGACCTGGTCTGAAGGCGGCCACGTGGTCTTCTCTCGCGAGGCCCCGCGCCGCGACGTGCAGAGCTTCGACGGCTTCCTGGTGGCGGGCGACCCGGGCTCGGCCAACGCCACCTCCCTGACGCCGCAGATCCGCGTGTCGGGCCTGGGACCGATCGCCATGATCGACGAGCCGGGCCCTTCTGCAGCGGGCGTCCAGTTCCCTGAGCTCTCGCTGAACGGCCCCTCGACCATCCACGAAGGCCTCTTCGGACTGAGCGGGCAGCGCCTGGCCTGATCCCGCCCCACCTCGATCCAGGAGCCCTCCCCCGGCGACCCCGGCGGCAGGGCTCCTGTTCATTTCCGACTCTTCAGCGATAGATCTCCACCTTGAGGTAATCCGCCTGGGCGAATCGAGGCGCGTGATCCTCCTCCGGCAGCAGGGTCTGCCGATGGCGCAGGGGGACGGCCTTCTTCAGCACCTGTTGGAACCGGGTGCGCGGGATCCTCGAGGTGCAGTCGCAGGCCACCAGGGTTCCCCCGGGCGCCAGGTGGGCCGCCGCCCGAGACACGAGTCGGGCCTGGCGGGCCAGCACGCGCTCGACCTGATCGGCCCGCGTGGTCAAAGCCGGCGGGTCCACCACCACCAGGTCGAAGAGCTCATCCTGGGAGAGATCCTTGAGCCACTCGAAGACGTCCGCCTCCACGAGGCGGTGCCGGGCGGGATCCTGGACATGGTGGTGACCGGCGAAGGCCAGGGCCTGGGCCGAGGCATCCACCTGCCAGACCTCCCGGGCTCCGGCGAGTTCGGCCGCCAGGCCCAGGGTTCCCGTGTAGCTGAACAGGTTGAGCACCCTGCGACCCGCCAGATCGGAGTTGCGGATCCAGCGCCGCAGTCCGCGCAGATCCAGGAAGAGCCCGGTCTTCTGGCCGCCCTCCAGGTCGGCAACCAGTTGCATGCCCTCCTCTGCGAAGGCCACGCAGCGGGGAACCTGCCCGCGCAGAACCCGCCGGACCGGACCCGGCCCGGAGCGTCGCTGCGGGGGCTTCCAGAGCAGGCCCGGCAGGTCCAGGGAGCGGCAGGCCAGAGCGGCGGCGTAGCGGCCCAGGGAGTCCACCCCGGCGCAGTAGGTCTGCAGGACCCCGACCCGGCCGTAGACGTCCAGGACGACGCCTGGGAAGCCATCGCTCTCGCCGTTGAGTGCCCGGAACCCCTCCACCCGTTGGCGCAGATCGGCGCGACGCTCCAGGGCGCGGTTGAGCCTTCGCTGCAGCCAGTCCGAATCCGGAGGCGTGGCGCCGGGGCGCAGGACCCGGATGCCCACGGCGCCTTCGGCCTGATAGATGCCGAAGCCCACGGGCCGGTTCTGGCCATCCACCAGGGCCAGCCACTGACCGTCCGGAAAGACCTCGGCTGCCGAAGACATGGCGCCCCGGAAGATCCAGGGATGCCCCTCGTTCAAGGCACGCAGCGAGTCCTTCTTGAGCTGGTAGCGGCGGAAGCGGAACCGGCGACAGAGCATGCCCGCCCCGTTCGCGCCCGGTGCGCCTGGAACCTACTGCCTGCAGGACGGGATGGGTCCTGGGGCAGAGTCCGATGGCGGGATGCCCGGAATCTCCCCCCCGCCCGCACGCGCTTGTAGGAGCCATCCCATCCGACGAGAAGCACCCCGGCATGCTGGAACAAGAGATCCGCCGCCTGATCCGCGAAGAGACCCGCTTCCGCACGGGCCTGGGCTTCGACGTGCACCGCCTGGTGGAGGGGCGCCGCCTGATCCTGGGTGGGGTCGAGATCCCCTTTGAGCGGGGTCTGGAAGGGCACTCGGACGCGGACGTGCTGACCCACGCCGTCATGGACGCCCTGCTGGGGGCTGCCGCCCTGGCCGACATCGGCGTGCACTTTCCCGACACCGACCCGCGCTGGAAGGACGCCGACTCGCTGAAACTGGCCAGCGCCGTGGGCGACCTGGTGCGCCAGGCCGGGTACGAGATCGAGGCCGTGGACGCGATGGTCCTGGCCCAGCGCCCGAAGATCTCTCCCCACTTCCCGGCCATGCAGGCCAACCTGGCCCGAGCCCTGGAGGTCCGCCCGGACCAGGTCGGCGTCAAGGCCACCACGACGGAGAGGTTGGGGTTCCCCGGCCGGGGTGAGGGCATGGCCGCGATGGCCAGCGCCCTGCTCCGAGCCCGGACCTGATGGCCCTCAAGCCCCTGGGAGCCCTGGCTGCCACGGCGCTGGCCTGCGCCACCTGGGCCGTGGCCATCGAGCCTTTGTGGCTGGAGAAGCGGGAACTCGAGGTCCCCTTTCCCGGCCTGCCCCGGGCCCTGGACGGAATCCGGCTGGGGTTCCTGAGCGACCTGCACGCCGGCTCCTGGGCGCCCCGCGAGCACTACCTGCGGGCCGTGCGCATCCTGGCCAGGGCCGGTGTGGACGTCCTGCTGCTGGCGGGAGACATCGCGGGACACCGCGCCGGCCAGACATGGAAGGAGGTCCTGGCCCCCCTGGCCGGGCTGGAGCCGCCGCTGGGCCGCCTGGCCGTGCTGGGCGGGCACGATCACCGCTTCAACGCCCCCGCCGTCGCGCACCATCTGCAGAGCCTGGGCTACACCGTGCTGCGCAACCAGGCCGTGCCGCTGCTCCGAGGCGACCAGGCCCTCTGGGTGGTCGGCCTGGACGACAACTCCGACCTGCCCGGCCGGCACGACTTCAACAAGGCCTGCCGGGAGGTTCCCGCAGGAGCGCCGGGACTGCTCCTGGCGCACTCGCCCGACGCCGTCATGGAGGCCAGCCGCCGCGGGCTGGGCCTGGTCCTGAGCGGGCACACCCACGGCGGGCAGGTCCGACTGCCGTGGTGGGGCTCGCTCTTGCGGGTCACCGAGTTGCCCCGCCGCTACGACCAGGGCCTGTCGCGGCACGGCGACACCCATCTCTTCGTCTCGCGCGGCCTGGCCAGCACCTATCGATTGCGCTTCTGCTGCCGACCCGACGTGACCGTCCTGACCCTCAGGTCAGCCCCGAGAGCTTGAGGAAGTCCGCCATCCGGCGGGCCACCGACCGGCGCCGGAACTCCTCCCATTGCCGCTGTTCCTTGAAGCGCCGCTCCAACGCGAGGTTCAGCTCGCGATAGGGGTTGGGGGAGGCCAGGACCGCCTGGAGCCTCTTCTTGAGGACCGGGTCGACCACCGAGGCGATGAACTCCGAGAGCTCGGCGTACTTCTCGCGGCCCGAGGGGCGGGGGACCTGGACGAAGCGACGGGGCTCGGCCGTCAGCTCCGCCTTGAAGCGCGCCAGGCCCTGAGGATCCTTCAAGGTGACCCGAACCACCTTCCCCGTGCGGGAATCCACGAAATACTGGGTCTCGGGGTCCGGGTCCAGCATGGCTTCCTGGAGCCGGGCGCGATCGACGGGCATGGCGTCCTCCTTCGGGGTGGAGCCCTCCCTTTCGGTCCCAGCCGGCCCGGTTCCCTCCCGAGCCGCCTCCTCCGGTAGGCTCGGTGGCCCGCTGCGGCGAACATGGGCCGCAACATCGACGGGAGGTGCACAGCATGCAGGTCCAATTCCTCGGGCACTCCGCCCTGGCGCTCCACCACGAGGGTCACACCGTCCTGGTGGATCCGTTCCTGAGCGGAAACCCGGCTCTCCAGGGGCAGGCCATACCCGCCCTGAAGCCCACGACGATCCTCCTGACCCACGCCCATGCCGACCACCTGGGCGACACCGAGGTTCTCTCCAAGCAGCATCGGGCCCCGGTGATCGCGACCTACGAGCTGGGAGTCTGGCTGGAGAAGAGGGGCTGTCCCGCCATCCCGGCCAACATGGGCGGGCCGATCCGGCAACCCTGGGGATGGGCCCGGCTGGTCCCGGCCTTCCACTCGTCGTCGTGCGAGGGCGAATACATGGGCATGCCCTGCGGGGTGGTCTTCGAGGTGGGCGGCGTCACCTTCTATCACGCCGGGGACACCTGCGTCTTCTCGGACATGGCGCTCATCGCCGAACTGAACCGCCCGCAGGTGGCCTTCCTGCCGATCGGCGGCCACTTCACGATGGACCTGCAGGAGGCGCTCAAGGCCGTCGAGCTGATCCGCCCGGACGTGGTGGTCCCCATCCACTACGATACCTTCCCGCCCATCCGCACGGACGCCGAGGAGTTCCGCCGCCAGGTCGAGGCCCACACCTTCACCCGGGTCCGGATCATGAAGGCATTGGACACCTGGGAGGTGGAACTGCCGACTCGCCAGGCCTGAGAGCCGGGGCCTGAAGGGACCGGACGGTCTTGGGGGGTCAGGAAGGGCATGGCGGAATGGTCGTCAACAGTCGACCTGGCGACAGGCCGGCGCAGCGGCCACGCTCGCCACTCAGCCCAGGGTCTTCTTCAGGTCCTTGGTGAGCAGGAAGAGATGATCGGCGTCTGTCGGGGAGGGCTCAAAGCCGAACCGGAGGTAGAAGGACCTGGCTCGAGCGCCCTTGGCGCGGGTGAGCAGGGCCCGGCTCCCGATGAGTTCGCAAGCCTGCAGGTACCGCAGGCAGGCATCCTTCAGCAGGGCGGGACCGAGCCCCTGACCCTGCTCGCGCTGGTCGACGGCCAGTCGGGCCAGCAGGATGACGGGCACGGGGTGACGTGGCAGGCCCTTGGCAACCCGGCCAGGAGCGTCCTCCAGGCAAACCGCCCCTGCGGCAAGGCTGGAATACCCGACGACTTCATGGCAAGAGATTGCCGCCGTCTTCGGGTGCTGATCCCGAGCGTCGACGGACATGTATTCGCAAGAATTCCCCTGACAAGCGGAGTTGAGGCCGGCGCATGCCGGGGTTGAGGCCCGGCGAGAGGCGGGCGAAGAACCTCGGGCTCGCCACGGCTGCCAAGATGGCCTGCTGACGGCGCTCAAGGCAAGACCAGGCCAGGGGATTTCCTGAAGGACTTCTGTCAACCTGGAGGGGGGACAGGACAGTTGAAGGAGGATGCCACCAAACCGGGATCGCGCCCGTTCGCGGAGGACCGATGCCATGGAATCCGCCAAAGCTGTGATCCGATTACAAGCATTGGTCATTGATTTCGCATGAACAAGACGCCGTCCAGGCCAACGCCTGCAACATTAGCATTGCTCATCACCATCATCATGGAGGCGATTCGCTATGCTTCGTTTATTGTTATGGCTGGGTCGTTGATTCTGTTTGCCGAGATATATCGGAGGCGCGAGCAAGGCGAAGCGCTGGGGATATTGTCTGCAGGTACGCCCTATGTAGTTGGTGCGTTTACGTATTCCTGCTTCGGTGCGGTTCTCTACGGTATTTGGACGGTCGTGTCCGCCTGGATTCCGGATACTTGGATAGACCTCGCCCAGTCTCAGGGTTCAAGAGAACCCCACAAGGAGCTTTCATTGGGACCGGGTTGGCCGCCTGGTGGAGAGAGACGATCCGGCCCAGGCCAACCCCACCCGCTTCGAGTGGAACCATGTCCATCGCCTGTCCAGGGCGACCCTGCCGGACCTGAGCACTGCGGAGTACCGCGACAACGCAGACGACCTGCGCACCTGGCGCCGCGCGCCCTCGGGCGCCGAGACCCACTCCGACGGGGTTCCGGACGAGGTCCTGGGATTGTCCCAGGTGCTGAACGAACTCGACGGCACCGGCGCCCGGAGGGCCGACTACGTGCTGGGCCCCGACGGCCGGATCGCCATCCTCGACGGCGACGAGAACGAGCGATACGACCTCTTCGACGCGCTGGGAAGCGTGCTGGCGGTCGGGGGCCCACGGATGGGTTCAGGCTCCGTCTCTGAGGGAGACGGGGCTCTGACGACGGTTTCGGGGAATGAACAAGGAACAACTGGGAGGTGGAACTCCCCCGCCCGCCAGGTGTGAGAGCCGCCTCCTGAAGGGACCGCCGGGCAGGCGATGGAAGAGAGCAGCGCCCCCGGAACCCGGACGCGACTTCCGGTGTTCCATCCTCCGAATCCTCCCTTCCCGGCGGTCTCTTCCTGATGGCTTTGAACCCGCGCCTGCCCTTCCGCTCCCTCCTCCTGCTGGCCCTGCTGGCCTGGGCCCTGCCCGTCCAGGCCAACGAGGTGACGGCCCTGCGCCACTCCTCGGGCCCGGGCAAGGTCCGGATGGTGGTGGACCTGAGCGCGCCCCCGGTCTACCAGGTCTACACGCGGACCTCACCGGATCGCCTGGTGGTCGAACTGCTGGACACCGAGGCCACGAATCTGCGTCCCGGCACCCCGCCCACCGCCGGGGTCATCGCGCGCTGGCGGGTGGAACAGCCCACCCTGCGGCGCTTTCGCTGGGTGGTGGACCTGGATGCCCCGGTCCCCGCCGACCGGATCAAGACGATGGTCCTGGAGGATCCCCATCGCCTGGTGGTGGATCTGCAGACCACCTGGGAAGAGGAGAGAAGCCTGCCCTTGACCGAGGGCGTGACCTGGCTTCGCCGCGAGGTGGTGGGCGGCTTCCGCGGCTACCTGCTGTGGAACGAGCTGGCATTTGACCCCCAGGACCCCCACCTGCGGCTGGACCTGGGCCTGGCCAAGGACCGCCTGGACGCCCGCGAGACGGTGACCGCCATGGCCCGTCGGACCGGTGCCCTGGCCGCCCTCAACGCGGGCTACTTCGCCAACTCGGGAGGCCCCCTGGGCGTGGTGGTCCGCGAGGGCCGGATCCTGGCGCCGCACGTCTCGCGACGACCTCCCCGGACGGTCCTGGGACTGACGCGGGAGCGCGGGGTCCTGTTCGACCAGGTGGCTGTTCGCGGCGAGCGCCTGGCCAGCCTGGGCGGTCAGGACTGGAGCGAGGTCGTGATGGCCTGCGGAGGGGGCCCCCGACTGCTGCGCGCGGGCCGGGTGGCCCTGACCACGAACGAAGAGCAACTGGGCCCGAACGGCAACAACATCACCCGGGTGGCCGGGCGCACCGCCGTGGCCACCACGGCCGACGGGAAGATGCTTCTGGCGACCGCTTCGGGGTATCGCGACAACCACTCTCAAGGGATGAAGCTGGAAGAGCTGGCCACCACCCTGCTGCGCCGGGGAGCCCGCGAGGCCATGAACATGGACGGCGGGGGGAGCGTCAGCATGGTCCTCGGCGGGCGCAAGATCTCCGACGGCGTGGGCTGTCGCCTGCCCGAGAGGCCGGTGGCCACCGCGCTGCTGCTTTTCGATGAGCGAGCGACCCTGCATCCCGAGCAGGTCTCGCTGAAGCTCAGCACGGCGCGGCTTCCCGCCGACGGGCGCTCGGAAGCCCAGGCGGTGGTCCTGGTGCGCACGGCCTCGGGAGCCCCCGTCCCCGACGGCACCCCGATCGAGCTCCAGGCCGAAGGCCTGGCCGTCCCGGCTCGTGCGGGCACCCGCGCGGGGAAGGCGGAGATCCCCCTCACCGCCCTGCGCCTGCCCGGGAAGGCCCGACTCCGGGTCCGCAGCGGCTATGCCGAGGCCTTGGGCGAAATCGAGCTCCAGGCCGGGGCGCTCCAGCGGCTGGTCACCCGGGTGGGTCCGGGAGCGCTGATCCTCCCGCCGGCCCCATCTGCTGGGACCGACCCGGAACCGGGCCAGCCCGAGGTTGAATCCGTCCCCCCCACTCCGAGCTCCCGAACCCAGATCCTGGAGGTCCTGGCCGAAGACGGCTGGTACAACGCCCTCCCCGGAGTGCCCGTGGTCGTGAGCGTGGACGGGACCGAGGCAGGAACCTTCCCCACCCCCTGCGAGGGGAACCTGCAACTGAGGCTGGAGCTGCCCCTGGAGGCCTGCCAGGTCACCCTGCAGGCGGCGGGTCTGGACCCTGTCACCGTGCCCATCCCCGCCCTCGTCCCTGCCCAGCCGTAGGAACAACGCCCCCGATCGGGAAGGGAGGGGCTTCATCCCCATTGGAGACCCGAGAGGATCGCCCACGTGAAGATCAGCATCATCGGTTGCGGCTACGTCGGCCTGGTGACCGGAGCCTGCCTGGCTGAACTCGGCCACGAAGTCCTGGGAGTCGACAACGACCTGGAGAAGGTCCGCATCCTGCAGTCCGGGGGAGTCCCGATCTACGAGCCGGGACTGGAAACCCTGGTGGGCACCCATCGCCAGGAGGGTCGGCTGAAGTTCTCTTCGGAGATTCGGGAGGCCGTCGAACACGGGCAGATCATCTTCATCTGCGTCAACACGCCCCCCAAGCCGGACGGCGGGGTGGACCTCTCATTCGTCGAGGCCGTCTCGCGGGAGATCGCCCGGCACATGACCGAGTACCGGCTGGTGGTCGAGAAGAGCACCGTGCCGGTGCAGACCGGGGACTGGGTCCGCCGCACCATCTCGGAGAACATCCGACCCGGCGTGGAGTTCGACGTGGCCTCGAACCCAGAGTTCCTGCGCGAGGGCACGGGAATCCGGGACTTCCTGCACCCTGACCGGGTGGTGATCGGAGCCTCCTCCGAGCGGGCCACCTCGCTGCTGGTCTCGCTGTATGAGCCCCTGAATGCGCCCCTGCTGCTGACCGACATCAAGTCCGCCGAGCTGATCAAGCACTCGGCGAACGCCTTCCTGGCCGTCAAGATCTCGTTCATCAACGCCGTGGCCCGGGTCTGCAGCCTGTCCGGGGCCGACATCAAGAAGGTCGCCAAAGGCATCGGCCTGGACCACCGGATCGGCATGGCCTCGATGGAGGCCGGCATCGGCTATGGCGGGATGTGCCTGCCCAAGGACGTCAAGGCCTTCATCCAGATCGCCCGCGAGGTGGGCTACGATTTCGAGCTTCTGGAGGCCACCGAGCGCATCAACGCCTCCCAACGGCTGTGGCCCGTGCAGGTTCTGCACCAGACCCTGGGCGAGCCCTTGCGCACCCGGAAGGTCGCCATCCTGGGCCTGTCGTTCAAGCCCAACACCGACGACCTGCGCTCGGCGGCCTCGCTGGACATCATCGCGGCCTTGCAGGCCGAAGGGGCGCGGGTGAGGGCCTACGACCCGATCGCCATGGAGCGGGCCTTGAAGAAGGTGCCGGAAACCACCATGTGCCAGGACCCCTACCAGGCCGCCCGGGACGCCGAGGCCCTGGTGATCTGCACCGAGTGGCAGGAGTTCCGCCACCTGGATCTGCCCCGACTGCGGGAAGAGATGGCCCGCCCCCTGGTGGTGGACGGACGGAACCTCTTCGAGCCGGCCCGCATGGCCGAGCTGGGCTTCGAATATCACTGCGTGGGCAGACCCATCCTCCCCGCCTCGCCCCGGAGCCGGACCGCCAGCGCAACCTGAAGGGTGCCCGGAGAGTCTCAAGCAGGGATGAGGCCCCCCGGAGGGGGCCACTTCGAGGAGGTCAGAGGATGAAGCGGTTGGCGCTGGGATTCATGGTGGTGGCCATCCTGGGCCTGGTCCTGTCAGTCCCGGTCCCCGCCCGGGCAGATGCCCAGGTGGAGGCGATCTTCGCCCGGGTCCGGCAGATCAACCCGGGGCTGAACGACTACCAGGCCGACATCGACATCGCCCTGAAGGCCCGGGTCGCCTTCCTGCCCTACAACCCCACCATGAGCGGGACCTACTACCACAAGCGCCCGGACAAGCACAAGCTGGTCCTGGAGAAGGCCCCCTCCTACGTCAAGAAATACCCCAACATCTTCGGCTGGAACCTGCCCGTGCTCGAGAAGTTCAACAGCCGCGTGGCGGAGCAGACGGACCTTGCGGGCCAGCCCACCTGGCGGATCACCATGACCCCCAAGCAGGGCATGGGCGACATCCAGATGGTCGAGGTGTGGGTCAACCGCAACGACTACAGCATCCCCCGCCAGGTCACCCACTACAAGAACAACGGACGCCTGGGCGTGGACGTCGTCTACCGCCAGACCGACGGCTTCCTGGTCTTCGACCGCATGACGGCCGAGTTCCAGTTCCCTGCGGTCTCGGTCTCGGCCACCGCGACGGCCACCTACGCCAACTACCGCTTCAACCAGGGACTCTCTGACGAGTTCTTCAAGAAGAAGTAGTCCTTGGTTCGAGGGCGATCACCTCAAAATGGGCTCGGAGGCGAAACTCCGGGCCCTCGGTCCTTCCTGGGGGAGGGTGCCCTTCCTCAGTCGCCCGAGACCAGGAACTGGATCCTCCAGCTCCCGTCCTGGCGCACGAATCCGATCCGAGGGCCCATCGGCGAGTGGATGAAGTCGGCGTGGACCCAGCCGCTGCGCAAGGAACCTCCCGGGCCGCGGATGTGCACCCAGGATCCCTCCTGTCCCAGGACCTCCACGATGTCCCAGGACAGGCGCTCCTGGACCGGCGTCTGGGCCCCGGGGCCGGCGCGCACGTCGACGTCGTCGCCCAGGATCACCGCCCTGGACTCCCCCTCGCTTGTGGGCAGGCGTCGGTAGAGCCAGGGGAAGCAGACCATCCCCTCCTCCGGGTGGTAGGAGCCGGCGGTGCCCATGATCTTCTCCAGCGTCCGCCACAACGGACTGTCGGGATCCTCCGGGCGGTAACGGGAACGGAATCCGGAGATCCCCTGCTCGTTCGGGCCAAAGCCGAAGTGGCTGTGAGGCGTGATCCGGCTCTCCAGCCAGACCACGTCGCGGACCTTGACCGCCTGCATGAAGCGGGTCTTGAAGGCCGCGAAATTCGGGGCTCGGGCGGTCTCGTCCTGGGGCCGGAGCTTCTCGGCGCCGGCGGGCAGGCCCCCCAGCAACACGATCATGAGCGTGATCAACAACCGTTGGTGGCGTGGGATGAGAGAGCTCATGGATTCCTCCCCGTCCGAACGATCGATGCGTGTGCGCCCCCCCCAGTCTAGCAGATTCCCGGAGGTGGACGGGGCGGTCCGTGGGCCAGGTGGACCAGACGGTCTGGGCCGACGAGCGGGGCCCCCGGGGACTTCCACCCGGTGCAGGCGGACCGGGACCGCTGCCGGACGGGGCGGCAGGTCCGGACCGGCAGACGGAGTCCGAAGTGTCGGAATATTTACCTCGTATTTTCGAATTTCCAGATCGGATCAGCCTACAATGACACCATGGATGTTTCTCGCCTTCATCCGAGTGTTGCCCCCTGCCGGCCCTCCGCCGTCCCCGGGACGCGTGCCCGGCTGGAGTCGCCCGAGGCCCTGCCTCCCCACGTCGAGGATGCCCTGACCGTGGCACAGTTCGTGGCCACCGGCCTGATCTACAAGATGGAAGGTGTCCGAACCGAGCGCCGGCTGGACCAGGAGCGCCCCCTGGAAGGCCAGCCCCAGGTTGAACTGGAGCGCCCCTTCGTGATGGTTCCGGGGTGGACGACCCGTCCCGAGGCCTTCCATGACCTGGGCTCGAAGCTGACCGAAGGGGGACTCAACGGAGGCCGGATCGTCTTCGTGCGCGACGGCGCGTTCTTCAACGACCCGGAGGCCCAGGTCCAGGCCGACCCCGAGAGCGTGCCCGCCGACGCCCGGGTCTTCCAGGTGATCCCGAAGGATGCTCACGCCCCTCCAGATGTCGTGGCCGACGAGCTGGATCGCAGCTTTGAGGCGATCCGCCAGGTGACCGGAGCCCCCCGGCTGGACGTGGAAGCCTACAGCATGGGCGGCTTGAGCACCCGGGTCTACCTGGATCGCGGCGGGCAGGCCGTGGGGCGCCTGATGATGCTGGGCACGCCCAACCGCGGCACCCGCTTCGCCGAACTGGCCCGGCACGTCATCCAACGCGACGTTCGCTGGGCCATGAGCCTGGGCGGCCTGACCGTCGGGGATCTTCCGGCGCTGGACTGGATGGCTCCGGTCCAGGGCGACGGCTCTTCCAACCCTCGCCTGAGCGCCCTGAATTCCCGCTGGGGCGAGCAGGCCAGCCGCCTGGAGGACTTCCATGCGGTGGCCGCCCGGGGGCTTCTGACTCCGGCCGAAAAAGGTGGTCCCATGTTCACCGAGGGGGATGGCCTGGTCCCGGTCGACCGCGTGGGGCCCCCAGGCGTCGAGGTCACGGTCCTGTCGGGAGACAAGCACCACCGCCTGCTGAACCGGGAGGCCGAGACCTACCAGGAGTTGATCCGCTTCTTCGGGTGGACGCCCCTGAGCGAGCCTGCCGCCCCGCCCGCCGCCACCTGAACCGACGCAGGCCAGGCCGCCGGGCCCCTCGGAACCCGGCGAAGGGCGTCAACCCGCAGCCTGGACTTCCCGCACGAAGTCGCCGACCAGCCGATTGAAGAGGCTGGCGCCTTCGCCCATGCAGGCGTGGGCCAGGTCCGGCATCTGGACGAAACGGCCCCTGGCCAGGCCTGAAGCCAGGTCGCGGCCCTGCGCCGGCGGCGTCAGCAGATCCTCTGCACCGGTCAACACCAGCGTGGGGGCCTGGATCTTCGGCAGAAGCCCGGTGGTCTGCAGGCCACGACAGGCCGCCAGTTGGCTGGCGAAGGCCTGGGCGGGCTGAGGCCAGGGTGACTCGACGTACAGCCGGGTGGCCTCGGCCACCGCCAGGCGGTTCTCGAAGAAGCGCCGCGAGAGGATCCACGGGAGGAAGCCCCGGGCAAAGGCTTCCCGGGAGAGCCCCTCCTGCCTCCATGCCAGCCAGCTCTCCAGCACTTCCAGGGTCCGAGGTTCCAAAGACGAGGCCGTGCCGACCAGCACCAGGCCCGCGACCCGCTGGGGAGACTGCGCCGCCAGGCACTGGGCCACGCCCCCTCCCAGGGAATGCCCCACCACGAACGCCGAAGGGATGCCCAGGTGCTGCATGGTCTCCGCGACGTCCCCGGCCATCTCGACGCAGGAGCAAGGACCGGGCGGAGCCGGGCTGGGCCCCGCCCCGGGCAGGTCCAGCCGCACCAGACGGAAGTGGCGGGAGAGTTCGGGGACCTGGAAGTCCCAGCACAGATGGTCGGCCCCCAGGCCCGGGATGAAGAGGAGGACGGGGCCCTGCCCGCAGGACTCGGCGTGGAGGATCATGGCCCGATCTTCGATCGCCAGAGGCTGGCTCCTGGCAGGCCATCGGGGGGCGGTGTGATGGAATGCTGAACCCGGTTTCCTGCATGATTCTGTGGCATTTCCTCAAATTCATGGCGGAAACGCGGCAACCGGCCGCCGTCGCCCCCCTACTCCACCTCGAATCCCTGGCTGGTGAACTTCAAGGTCCTGGCGTTCTCGGTGACGGTGCGCACCAGGTGCTCGGGGGCGCCGTCGGGGATGGTGGCCTCGATTTCCAGGGTCACGGTCACCTTGGCGCCGACCAGGCCGGTCAGGTGGGTGATCACCTCGTCGGCGATCTTGCCGGCGTCGCGCCCGGCGCGGTCGGGGGCCAGGGTCACGGTCCCGTAGAAACGGCGGGGCGCCTTCGGGGTCGGGGGGGGCGGCGGGAGGATGGGGTCGACCACCTTGGTGCCGCCGTCTTGGGGCTCCGGGCCGGGCGGCAACGGGGCCGGAGGCGGCGGCGCCTCGCGGTCCAGTTGCTGGCGGGCCACCTCGGGGCGGACCAGCAGGCCGGCGCTGTCCTCGCCCACCGAGAGGGCGTCCCCGCCCCGCAGGCCCCGGTAGCGCTCGGCCGCCTCGTCGAACGAGTCGGCCCAGGCGAAGGAGTCGTGCTCCCAGGTCAACAGACCAAAGCCCGAACGGATGGCGTCCAGCAGGACCCCGGTGTCGCGGAGGCGGGGCAGGTAGAGGTAGCGGAAGAAGTCCTCGACGACCTGCCTCACGGGCACGTGGTTGCCGCGCCACAGGGGCACCCGGTCCAGTTCCATGCGCAGGCGGGTGGGGGCCAGGCGGGTCACCATCTGCTCGTCGTTCAACAGCTTCTTGCCGGCCCGCACGGCCAGGGGGTCGGAGCCCGTCAGGCGCATGGCCTGCCAGGCGGTGGGCGACTGGGGGGTGTCCTGGGTCGGAAAGAGCAGCCACTGGTAGGTCTCGGGGACGCGCAGCGCCACGGTCTTGTCCATCGAGGCCAGTTGGACCTCGGCCTGCTGCACCTGGTGATGGGACAGGTCCAGCTTCTCGCGCTCGGCCAGGATGGACTTCCAGGCCAGGTAGCGGCGGATGGCCTCGTCCAGTTCCTGCAGGCGGTTCTTGTCCGGCGCCAGGAAGACCAGGCTGTTCTGGCGCAGGCGCGGGCTGCTGCCGCACCTGGACTGGATCTCGCGGGCCGCGGCCTCGGCGGGGCAGTTCGGTTCCTTGGACCAGGCCTGAGCGCTTCCCAGCACGACCAGGCGCGCCTCGGGCAGGTCCGGCACGTCGGCCGTTCCACCCGGCAGGGGGTGGACCCGCTTGAACTCGCCGGTCTTCACCAGGTCCTGGCGCAGGCGCCGGTCCAGTTCCTCGACCACCTTGTCCGGGTCGCGCTTGAGCTGCTCGGCCCGGTCCTCGGCCAGCTTGGTCACGGTGGGCTGGGTGTCGTACCAGAAGCGGGAGCCGTCCTGGTAGAGGTAGGTGGCGGCGGCAGCCAGGCGGCGCAGGGCGTCGCCGAAGACGGACGGGGACTCGCCCGGAACGACCGAGCCCAGCTTGATTCGCCGGTCCTCAAGCCCGCGGTTGGCGGCCGTGGTGATCGGCGCCGAGCCCAGGTAGATGGTGCGGGCCACCCGGCGACAGGCTGCATACCGGCCCAGGTTGGGAACCTCGGCGTCGGTCTTCACGGGCAGCGAGTTGGGCCCGTCGACGTCCTTCTCGAGGATGGGCACCCAGTTGTCCGACAGGTAGCGGGTCAGCTCGAACTGCACCCGGTTGTCGTCGATGGGGATGTGGGCGGGCTGGATCAGCGGGTTGCGGTCGCCCTTCTCCCACAGGCTGTGGATCACCGCGGCCATCAGGCGCAGCACGCCGCGGGTGCGCTGGAACTTCACCAGGGTGGACCAGTCGGTGTAGAGGCGGTCGAAGACCTCGGGGTGGATGGGGTAGGCGGCCTGCAGGCGCTTCTCGTAGTCGGACTCGCGGCACTCTGGGGGGAACTCCTGGGCCTGCGAGCGGTAGAGGTCGGCGTAGGCCCGGGCCACCACGTCGCGGTCGCGGAACCTGGCCGGGTCGGAGAGGGGCTGGAACAGGCGGCGTCGGACGATCTCGAAGCCCTCCTCGGCGCTGGCCGGGCGCCACGAGGACTCCAGCCGGCCCACCACGTTGCGCAGCCGGTCCAGGGCCTCCCGGCCGCGCCGGCCGCCCACCTCGACGTCGTCGGCCTGGGTGTGCGGCGAACCCGCGGTGTCCGAGGCCGGCAGGCTGATCACCAGCAGGCAGTTGCGGGCCAGCTTGGCCGACTCGGTCAGCGCCTGGGCGAAGCTGAACTGGGTCTCGAAGCCCCCGCCGGGCAGGTCGCCCTGGTCGTGCAGTTGCCGGGCGTAGGCCACCCACTCGTCCACCAGGACCAGGACCGGCCCATACTCGTTGAACAGCTCGCGCAGCATGTCGCCAGGGCTGGTGGCGCGCTCGTCGTCGGCCCGGACACGCTCGAAGGCGGCCCGCCCCCCCAGTTGCCAGGCCAGTTCGCCCCAGAGGGTGCGCACCACGGTGCCGTCGTGCCTGGTGACCGGGTTCCCAGGTGAAATCTTGTTGCCCACCAGGACCACCGTCCGGGCCCGCGGCAGCGCGCTGACCCCGGCCTCGGCCATCACGGTCTCCAGACCCGCCAGGTCCGAGGCGGAGACGCCCGAGAACATGTGGTACAGGGCCAACATCGAGTGGGTCTTGCCGCCCCCGAAGTTGGTCTGCAACTGCACCACCGGGTCGCCACTGTTCCCGGCGATCCGGTTCAGGCCGTTGACCAGCAGGCCCTTGAGGCTTTGGGTCAGGTAGGTGCGGCGGAAGAACTCGACCGGGTCGCGGTACTCGTCGGCGCCCTCGCCCAGGTGCACCTGCCACAGGTCGGCGGCGAACTCGGCCTGCTGGTAGCGACCCGAGGCCACGTCGGGGTGGGGCGTGACCACCTCGCGCCACGGCTTGAGGGTGCCGGTGCTCTCGATGGCGGTGCCCGCGCTCTTGCGCTTCTCGGTGCGCACCTGCTCGTCGAAGCGGATGCGCAGCAGCTCCATCTTCAGGCGTTCCACCTCGTCGGCCTGGGGGGCCGAGACGGCGGAAAGCAGGCGCCCGGCGGAGTCCAGCACCCGGTAGGCATCGTCGGAGGTGAAGGCGTGCTGGTGGGCCCAGCGGTTGCGGCTGTCGCGCAACTCGCTGACCATGCTTCGCTCGGCGAAGCCCAGGACGTTGCGGAAGACGTCGTTCCAGGTCACCCACATCAGCTTCAGCAGGGCCGAGACGTCCCACTCAGGGAGGGGCCGGTTCATCAGCATGGGGTCGCCCGCGAACTCCTGGCGGACCTGGGGGTTGAGGGCCGAGGGCCCGACCGCCTTGATCTCGCGGTCGACGAAGGGGCCCAGGCCCTCCTTGAGGAGTTCCATCGCCTTGCCGACGCGCTCATGGTTGGTGGTGGCCATGGTGCTAGACTCCTCTCGCCCGCATCGCCTCGGGGCACAGGAACTCGATGTGGATGTCGTTTCGGTCTAGAGCCTGTCGATGGATCCACCAATCGGTGTCCACCGAGTTCAGGATCGGAGGAGCAAGTCCGCTGGCGCGCGCGACCGCGACGAACTTGTGATCCGACCTGTCGAAGCCAGCAAGGTCAGGATCGTCAGGGAATTCAGCGAAACTGTCCCCTGTGGGCGTGATGTCCACGGCCCGACAGGACTCCTGTCCCAGGTGGTTGCACAGCCAGCGGTAGAATTCGCTGCCGGCCAAAGGGGGCTGATAGAAGCAGACGTTGTCCCCATACTCTTTGAGGATCAAGCCCAACGAATCGATGAGGACACGGCCACGGCGCGCTTGAAGCAGGGCGTTCACGCACGCCAGTTGGCACTCTTCCGAGGCTTGGTTTTGCCCCCCGTTGGCCACGACCAGGACGTTGGTGTCAATCACCGTCGGAGTCACGACTCCCGCCTCGCGGCGATCTTGCGTTCCAGAATCGTCTTCTGGGTCTCCGCAATCTCGCCCAATGGATCGCCGAAGAAGTCGCGGGGCCAGTTTCTGACCTGGCCGAACAGGTCAAGTTCGAGTTCGGTCAATCTGGAGCGTCCGTCTTCCATCTGGCAGAAGTACAGAGACATCTCCTCGGGGCTGGCTGCATTCTCGGCCATTCGGCGTTGCAGCCTCTTGAGGAGATGCTCGCTATGGCTCTCCAGCAGGATCTGGATGCCCCTGGTCTTGATGGCGTCCAGGAGGACGTCGGCCAGACCCGACTGTACAGCGGGATGCAGGTGGATCTCGGGCTGTTCCAGGATCAGGGTCGAGCCCTTGGGAGCGTAGTAGCACAGCGTCATCACGGGCAGCACCTGGGAGACGCCGAAGCCCACATCGGGGAGGAGGACCTCGGAGGCCTCGGGAGTGCGCCGGACCCAGACCTGGAAGAGTTTTCCGTCCTCCGTGACGCGCCTCACGTGGAAGCTTTCGATAAGCCCGAGTTCCTTGAGCCAGGCCGCGACGCGCTCTTCCAGGGTCCAGGATTTCAGGCCTCGGCCACGAGCGATCTTCTGGCCGGCCTCGGTCGAAGCCAGCAGGGCATCCACGACCTTCTCGCCGCGGCGGCCCATGTCGGCGGGCTGGGTTCCGGCCCACTGATAATGACGACGGGGGTGGTCGCGCAGGGGACCAAGGTAGTAGATGCTGCCAAAGCACTTCTCGAATTCCAGTTCCAGGTCGGAGAGAAATTCCGCGTTCTGGTGGTAAGCTCGGGCCTGATCGGGGAAGCCGTAACAACGGGTCGGCTGGGGCAGCGGCCACGAGCGGCCCAGGGTGCGGACGAAGCGGAACTTCCCCTTCCTGGGAAACAGTTCGTATTGGCCCGGGGCTGCAGCCTTCTGTCGCATGCCAACAGACAGCCCACCGAACCGGTAGGTCATTTCGGTGACCACCGGCCGGGCTGGCGAGTCCTTGTGGGATTGCCAGGCGATGCTGTTCAGGAAGGCCATCCTACCGCCTTCTGCCAGGGGTGTGGCCCGGCTGGCCGGATCCAGGATGGAAAGGGGAGCGGGAAGGGTCCATTCCAGTTCGAGGCTCATGGATCGGCCCAGGTCGTGACCAAAGAGCGCCTCCCCGAAGGTCCCCAATTCCACGAGGCTGCGTTCGTCGCCAAGGTTGAGGGCCTGGCTGCGGTCGGGCGAATCTACGGTCTGCTTGAGCATCAGCAGGGCCTGCAAGAGGCTGGTCTTGCCCGAGCTGTTGGCCCCAAAAAGAGCCGTCAGGGGGGCCAGGCGCATCGGGCCCGTATCTTCCCAGGACTTGAAGTTTCGTACCTGCAGGTGGGTGAGCATCAGAACAACTCCTCCTGGGTGGCCGCGGGGGTCTGGGTGGCGGCGAGGTGGCCTTGGGCCAGGCGGGCCAGCTCGGGCCAGGCCTGCACCAGGGCGTTGTAGTCCAGGGCCTCGGCGGCGCGCTTCTTGCGCTCGCAGACCGAGTAGAGGCGGTAGGCCAGTTCCCGGGCCATGTCGGCCTGACTGCCGATCCTGGCCACGATCCCGGCGGCAGCTTCCTCGCCCTGGCCCAGGGCCCGCACCAGGTGGTGGGTCATCTCCCAGACGGTCAACCGCTTGTCGGTGGCGGGGTCCCAGTCGGCGGGAAGCTCGGCGGGCTTCAGCAGGCGCACCTTGCCGGCCCCGGCGACGGCTACGCCGGCCTCCACGATGCCCTGCACGGACGTGTTCTTGGCCTTGGACAGGGTCTCGGCCACCCCGTAGTCGCCCTCGGCGAAGCCCATCTGGTCGAACCAGGTCAGCGCCCAGCGGGTGTCGGCGTCGAAGTCGCCCTCCTGCTCGGCCAGCACCTCGTCCAACACCTGGTTGATCAGGGCCAGGGCCTCGCGCACCGAGACCTGGTTGCCAGCGGCGTCGAGCACCCTGCTGTAGCGGGTGTAGACCGCCATGCCGGGACCGATGGCCGCCTGCTGCAGGTCCACGGGGGCGATGTTGCCCTTCTGCAGGTGCTTCAGGGCTGCGGGCAACTCGGCCTTCAGGGCCCCGACGAACTCGCGGCGGGTGGCGGCAGGCGCGTCGGCGGGGCGGGGGCGGCAGACCAGGACGATGCTGGAGGCGAGGGCGTTGGAGCCAATGCCGACCATTCTGTTGCCGAGTTCCGTGCGCATGGGCCAGGTGCCGCTGATGCCCAGCCCGGCTCGCATGACCGCATCCAGGAAGGTCTCCCACCCGGTGCTGGCGGTGCCGTCGCCGCGGCTGCTCTCGGACTGCTTGAAGGCGTAGTAGATGGTGACTGGACAGGCAGGGTGGGCCTGTACCGCCAAGCGGGCCATCGCCTGGGTCATTCCGTTCATGAAGAAGCCTTCGGCCGCCTCTCGGCCGCCGTGCCTGTAAGGGGTAGCGACCAGTTCGTCGGCCTTGGGGACGGCCAGGGTGGAGAAGAGGTCGGGGAAGACGGCTTGTTGTGAGCGGCGCAGCCAGACGTAGAAGAAGTCGGAGAGGTCGGCGTAGCCGATGTTGTCGTAGTAGGGGGGGTCGGTGGAGACGAGTCTAGCCACACATTCAGGCTGGTTGGTGGCGTCAATCTGGCGGGCATAGCTGGTCACGAAACCTATTAGCTTGTCTAGGACCTCACAGAGCGAATGTGTCGTTCCATAGATGTCGCCGCCAGCCCCCGCAAAGGGATTGGTCTCCACATAGTCCCAGACCATAGGAATTGCCTGTCTGCCGAAGGTGCCGCGCATTCGATCCATGTTGGTCTCCCAAACGCATAGGGAGGTATTGCGGTCAGCAGCCTTGCTTACTGAGAATCCTAAATACACCGCGACCGCGTCGCTGTAAGCCCTAGCTCCAGTGCCCCCGGCTTCTAGGCCCCGGCCGTCATCGTTGTTCCAGCCTGCCCGCAGGGCATCGGCCTGCGCCCGCGTTCGGGCCTCGCCCACCAGGTCGGCGAAGGTGGTCAGGGCCACCAGTTGGCGGGGGGTGAAGAGGTCACCCCACTCCCTCAATCCATAGGGCACACACGTTCCGCCCGTAAGTCTGGCGGGAACGTCTCCTGACGGTTTCCACTCTGGTTTCGCACGTCTTTCTGCTTCCTCGTGCTCATGTGTCGGCACCAGGTACACCCGCCCCCGGTCCCCTTCGGCCACGATGGCCATCATGCGGGCCCCCATCCGCCCGGCTTGCCCTTCCGCTTTGATGTAGTCTCCGGAGACGACGGCCCCCGACAACACACATCGAAAGTTCGCCCCCCGCCCCAGCTTGGTCCCCGCCTTGGCCGCCTCCGGGTCCTTCGGCTTACCCACCCGCACCTCGAACCGGTAGGAGTCCCCCTCGACCACGGGCTCCACGTAGGCCTCCTTGCCCGGCTTGGTGGCCAGCATGAAGCTCGACACCAGCGGCACGTCCACATGCGCAAACGCCGGGTTCGGGCTCTTCACCGTCCTCGCCCACAGCCAGGCGATCACCGTCAGCTTGCGCCCCAGGTAGGGCGCCAGGTCGGGCCGATCGCGGACCATCTCCTTGGTGATCTCCACCTTGGGGTACAGGTGCCCGATGCGCTTCTCGGCTTCGTCGCGCATCCACCTGCCGTAGTAGCGCACGTCCTCGGCCAACCCTTCAGCGCCCTTCCACTCGCGCTCGAACAGCCCCTCGCCGCGGCCCTGGCCGCGGCGCCCCCAGGTATTCCGCGCCTCGGGGTTCACCGGCGGGCGGCCGGCGAACTTGGGTGGGATCTCGATCATGGCCTTGTTGATCAGCACGGCCACCGGGTTCAGGTCGCTGGCGTGGGCCTCCAGGCCCAGGCGCTGGGCCTCCAGTGGCAGCGACCCGCCGCCGGCGAAGGGGTCGTGGAACGCCGGCAGCTTGTGCCGATTGAAGATTTCCTGGGCCTGGGGGTGGTCGGCGTTCTGGGCGCAGGTGCGGCGCCAGCTCTGCCATATCTCGGCGCGGGCCCGGTCCAGCACCTCCTCGTTGGTGGTGTTCTCCCACTGCACCAGTTCCTCGATCAGCTTGAACAGGCGCTCGCGCTCGATCTCGGCGGCAGCCTCGTCCAGGGTCGGGGGCTGGCCCGCATCGTGCCCGGCCTGCTCCTGACCATACTGTTGGGCGCCCCTCGCAGGCTCGGGGCTGGAGAGGGCGCCCCTCGCAGGCTCGGGGCTGGGGGTGCGCTCCCACGCTTCCAGGTTCTTCTTGTGCCGGGCCAGAGCCGCCCGTTTCAGCTTGGGGTCCCCCAGAAGCTCAGGGAGATACTCCGACGGGTCGTCCACCATCTGCGCGAAGATGACCGCCCGGGCCGCCGCCAGGGGCCGCCGCGCCCACCACAGGTGCAGCGTGCTGGGATGTCCGTGCCGGATGCTCTTCTCCCGGGCGCTGGCCTGGTTGATGGCCTCCAGCGGCAGGGCCACCTCGATCAGCTTCTTGCGGGTTCTCATCTATGGTTCATCCTCTTAAGCGATCTGCGCGTTTCTATGGCTCGAACATTTGTTTGATGCACAGCAAGTGCAGCCTGATTTCACGGCGTTTGCCAGTTCTATGGCGCCCGCTCTATGGTTCGGATTGACGTATAGACGCTTCATAGCGTTACCAGAGCGATCACGCTGACAGCCAGCGAGACCAGCGGCGTGAGCCGACCATCCGGACGCGGCCTTCCTGGCGGAGTTCCGTGAGCAGGCGGTTGATCTGGCCCCAGGAGAGCCCGGGCAGAACCTCCTGCAGCTCGGATTTTGGGCAGCCCGATTCGGCAGCCCCTCGCAGGTGCTGGACCAGCAACTCCTTGTTCTGCTCCTTGTCCAGGCCTCTGAGGCGGGTGTACGCGCCTTCGGTCCCCAGGAACCGGTGGAAGCGCCGACTGAGCAGGAGCCGCACCCCGCGCCCTCGGCCCACCGCCTCCAGGACCCCCAGGTCTCGGAGCCGATTCGCCGACTGTCGAAGCTCCGCAGGGATTGGCTGGGCACGGTGCACGTGGTCGAGCACGAGGAAGTCCTCGGTCGAGAAGCTCTCCAGGGTCTCCTGACCCACCTGCTCCAGGAACGTGACAAATCGCGGGTCGGTGACCTGGCCATGAAGGGTCAGGGTGACCTGGTAGCCATCCGTGCCCGAGAAGTCTGGGCGCCGCTTTCCCTGCCGGATGCTGCGCTCGAACATCCGGTTCATGCCCTGGCCCGACCGCTCCACCAGGCCGCAGCGGGCGAAGGCTTCGGCCAGGCGGCGGTTCCGAGGTCTCTGCCGGTGCAGGAGGTTGTCCAAGGTGATGCCCCACGGCAGGCCGCCCGGGCTTTCGACCACCAGGCGCCGCTGGTACTGGCGGAGGAACACGCTTCCGGCGAGTTGGTAGTCCCGATGGCTGACGGCGTTGAGAATCGCCTCCCGGGCCACCAGCTCGTCGAAGGTGGCGATGTCCTTCAGGAACAGCCCATCCTGGTAGTGCTGGAGGTCGTTGCGCTTGTCGATGAGGGTCCAGAGGTCCTCGTAAAACGAGAAGAACCCCTGGCGGAACTCTTTGCGTTCCTGGGCTGGCCCGCTGGCTTCCGAGGACCGGTATTCGAAGATGACCTCGGCTTGGGCCAGGTGCCTCCCCAGGGCCCTGCGCGTCCCGAAGAGGATCAGCGCGGCGTAGGTCAGCCCCCGGTCGTCGAGGAGCTCCGAGTCACGGAGGATCTGCTCGTGGGAGAGGCGGCCCACTTCCGGGCTTCCCGCCTTCTCGGCCCACCGGCGTCGGTAGTCGTCCAGCGCGCCCGGATCCAGGTCGGCCAACGTTGCGCCGAGGCAGACCTCCGCTGAGAAGTCCCGACCGCCTTCTGCGAAGACCGAGCGCAAATCCTCGGAGGTCATCGGAACCAGGCTGTCGCCCTTCCGGGACCAGTAGCGCCCCTCCCACTGACAGGCGTTGCCCATGGGTCTGCCAGCCACCTCGAACACCAGCACGCGGCCGTCGGGATGCTGCACCTCGTGGACGTGGACGTCCACGTAGAGCCGCTCGAGGAGCCCGAGGCGGGTCCTCTCGGGCTGCTCGAAGGCCTGGGAGCCCACCACCCGGCGCGGGCGCCTGTCGGTGACGCCCAGGAGAACCCGACCGCCCCCCTCGTTGGCGAGCGCGCAGCAGTACCTGCCGAGTTGCTCGAACTCGAAGTTGCGCCGGGCCTCCTTGAACTCCAGGTGTTCCCCCTCCAGGTCGCGCAGCCACTCGTCGACCTGCCGGATCCGGTCATCCATCCCGCTCACCTCGGTGCCTCTTCCCGGGGCCGTCGACAGGCCTGTTCGATGCGCAGCGCCAGGCGCCGGAAATCCTGGTAGCAGTCCCGCACCGCCGAGGCGTGTCCGCCCAGGGCCCCGTCCGCTGGCTTGAGGTGGAACATGGGCTTGTGGGCCTCCTGGGCCATGGGCATCAGGCTGCGGTAGTGCCGCAACATGGAAAGGCAATGGGGGTCCTCGGCCAACCTGGGGACCTCCAGGCACGACTCGTCCAGGACGGCTTCGCGGTAGACCCCTGGAATCCGCACCATCCAGCGCTCGTAGGCCTGGACGGGCCGGTCCATCCGCACGGCGTGCTGCATCACCACGTAGCCGGCAGGCTCCATGCTCCCCGTCGGAAGGGAGAGCGCGGCCACCGGATTCCGGGATCTGCGCTCGGTCCATTCCTCCCGCCAACGGCGCAGGGTCGGCCCCAGGTTGCGCAGGCCCTGCAACGAGTACAGATCCGGAGCCAAGGGGATCACCACGTGGTCCGCGGCGATCAGAGCCGCCCGATTCAAGGCGCCCAGGTTCGGGCCTACGTCGATCAGGACCAGGTCCGCTCCTCGTTCCTCGGCTGCCTGTTCGGCCAGGCGCCAGAAGGAGGAGAGGACACGGAAGGCCCGCGGATCCCGGTCCAGGCATCCAGGCCACTCGCGGCTCAACTGGTCCTCCGCAGCGGAAAGAGCCAGGTCGCCCACCAGGAGCCCCAGGTTCTCAGAAACCTCCTCCACCTGCGGAGCGGCCAGGTCGCCCGTTCCCTCCAGAAGCGGTCGGAGCGCCCCCGCGACAGTCCCGGGACAGGCTCCGTCGGACCAGAGTTCCTCCAGACGATCCTCGTCCAGGAACATGGCCGTCAGGTTGGCCTGGGGGTCCAGGTCCACGGCCAGCACCTTGCGTTCCAACTCGCGGTACATCCAGGCCAGGTGGTAGACCAGGCTGGTCTTGCCCACGCCCCCCTTGTTGTTGAAGAAGGCAATGGTCTTCACGGCGATCGCCTCACCCGGGCCAGCACGAAGCCGGGCTGGACCTCGAAGTCCAACTCTGGATGCCCCCCGTCCTTCAAGGCCCGTCGCGCTGCGGCGATGCCGACCCCGAAGCGCTGGACCAGGCCCAGCACCTTCATCGCCTCCGCCAGGTTGGGATTGCGGTAGTCGGCCAGGCCGGGAGTCCCGAAGTTGGTGGCTGTGACTTCGCCGTAAGGCCCTCCCGGGCTGAGGATCTCCAGTCGGTCTGAATACCAGGTGACCCGGACGGGTGCGCTGGTGCCTTCGTAGTTGCGGTGCAGCATGGCATTTCGGATCAGTTGCTGCAAGGCGACCATCGGATAGTGGGCTCTGCGGGACTCGACAGGAGCCGAGGTCAGGTCCACCGAGACCCGGTTGTGGCTGACCAGCTTCTCCTCCAACCGACGGATCACGTCCAGGACAGGCCCGCCGAGAGCCAATTCGTCCAGGATGGGATCGCTCAGGTCGGTCCCGTCCACCTTCAGGAACTGGGCCCAGGCCCCCGGAAGGAAATCCCGGGGCTCCCGTCCCAACACGAGGAGGCCCAGCACCGTCGCCGTCGGCTCCTCCGCCGAGGCGACCATCTTGGTGGCCGCCAGGCGCTGCTCGAGGGTGCGGTCGTTCTGTTCCAGGACGTCGGAGGCTACGGCGTTGGGAAGGTATTCCTCCCGAAAGCGCAGCAGGTCCAGGTCCCGCAGGCCGGATCCGGAGAGCGGCCGGACATCGAAGGGCCGATCGCGATGCCGGCGCCTCTCGTTGAGGATCCTCTCGTCCTGGGCCGTGGCCAGGGACCGGCGTGGACCCGTGCGGACCCACACCCTGCCTTTGTAGCGCACGGGCGGCGAGTCCGAGGGCGCGACGGTGACCACCGCCACCTCCTTGCCAGCCAGAATCCGCTTCTCGACGATGAGGGTGGGAGGCGGCACGATGTTGCCATCGTCCTTGATGCTCCCCAGGGAGGTCAGGAGCTGGTCCTCGATGGGCAGGCCTGTGGGTTCCCCGTCGTCCCGGACTCCGACGAAGGCCACGCCGGGCTTGCCGTGGCCCGGCAGATCGTTGGCGAAGGCGCAGACCGCCTCTCGGACCGCGTTGGGAGCGTCGCCCTGGAAGGATTGCTTGCGCTCCGCCCTGTCCGATTCGATGTCGGCCAGCATGGCTTCCAGTTCTGCATCGGTGAAGGGTATCATGTCCGTGCCTCTTCCCTTCCGCTCACCGGGGCGCCTCCCCCCGGGCCGCCGCCAGGGGGCGCCGCGCCCACCACAGGTGCAGCGTGCTGGGATGTCCGTGCCGGATGCTCTTCTCCCGGGCGGATGCCTGGTTGATGGCCTCCAGGGGCAGGGCGACCTCGATCAGCTTCTTGCGGGTCTTCATGGGCCTTCCTTTGATGCGAACAGACATTCGAGAACCCAAGACGAACCCTGCTTCCATCGATGATCGTCGACTGTCCGGATCGGTCGTCATGGCTCAGTCATGGTGAAGTTCTGCGCGGTTCTGGTGATCTTGGTGCCTGGGTTCTCTCACTGCGGCCCCTCACTAGAAATCCGCCCTCCACAGGTGCACCGCCCGGGCGGCCATCCGCGCCTGGCGGGCCTCCAGGTGCGCGGGTGTCCACGCCTCGGGGACCTGGTCGGGGATATCCTGGGTGAGGCCGTAGGCGCTTCGGCTGTAGACCTCTGTCTTCTGGGCGTAGGTGGCGTTCCCGATCTGCCGGTTCAACGCCGGCTCGAGCAGGGTCAGGTTTCCCAGACGCCAGACGGACTCCGACCAGAGCTTCTCTGGGAAGGCCTCCGACCAGTCCGCGCTCGGGTTCTCTGGAAGGATGTGCTCCAGCGTGCCGGGATCGGTCTCGTGATCACAAGCCTTGCCGGTCGCGTCCTGCTCCAGGCGCGCCAGGATGTAGCGGGCGATCTTCTTGCCCTGGGTGCGCCTGCCCAGGTCCAGTTCGGCGAGATCCTGCTGGAAGCGACGATCGTCGACGTAGATTCGCTCCAGGATGCCGAAGACGTCCGCAGGGATTCTGGCCCTTCCCTCCAGGACGGCCCGAGCCGCTTCGTGGTAGACCGGCTCGAGGGCGTTGGTATTCAGTTTTCCGATCACTGAATAGCGGAAGGCCAGGGTGCGGACAAGCTTCAGGATCCGGACGAAATTGCCCGAATCCAGCCTCTCCCAGGCGGCGAAGAGCAGCGGAGTCATCTGCTTGACGCGGAAAAGGTTCAACTCCTGGATGTGTGGTCGCGCCTCCGGCAGTTCCACCCAGAAACCGTGATGGGGATCCGAAAGGGCCGCGAAGAGTTCCGCACGCCCCTCCAGAGCGTCCAGGAGGGCGAAGACCTCCACGTCCGTGCCCGCCTGCTGGCGGACCATCTTGAACAGGCGCTGACTTCGCACGCTCGGGTGCGCGCAGAGCAGGTGGTAGCGCAGAAACTCCGGGAACCGCTCCGCCCGCACGGTTGCCACGAGGGACTGCCACCGCCGCTGCAGCGAATCGAGGTCGGCCCCGACCCGGACCTTCGAGAACAGGTAGTTCTTCAACAGGTCCGTGGTGGTCAACTCGACGCCCCGAGCGTTCAGGGTCTCGAAGACCGTGTAGGCGTTGAGTTCGTCCTCCACGGTGATCAGGATGAACAGCAATTGCCGTCCGACCGCCTCGGCCAGGACCGACGCCAGGACCTCCCCGGACCCGGACATGTCTGCCTGTTCGAACCGAGCCTTGAAGTAACGGAAACAGTTCCAGAGCAGACGATTGGAGTGCGAGAGTCCCCTCGGATTCAGGGGGGCCCGAAGTTGCACGAGGTAATCCTGGTAGAACGGGTCATCCGTCTCATTCAGGCGAAGCTTGCTGCTCTCCACCAGCGAGGCGGGGTCCTTCTCTCCGATGAACCGATTCCTCAGTGCTGCGGCCCTTTCGCGGTTGGCCTCGGGATCACGACCCTCGCGCGCCAGGTCCCCCAACCGCGAGATCAGGGCCAGCGCCAGGATGCTCAGGGTCGCCAAGCGCTGCTGCCCGTCGATGATGAGGAACTCCCGGTCACTGCGGGCCTGCACGACCACTGCGCCCATGTAGTGACGTTCCTCTGGGCCGCTGCGAAGCTCCTGGACGTCGTTCCAGAGATCCTCCCACTGGTCTTCTTCCCAGGAATACTCGCGCTGGTAGGGCGGTACCCGGTAGATCTTCCCGTTGCCGACCAGCTCCAGCATGTTGGCCGTACGGGTATTCAAGAGGTTGCTCACGCCCATCGGAGGTCCTCCACCTGGAATCCAGGCTGGTCTGATTCTTCATCCGACACTGCAGGCCCCCTCACCTCGGTTCCTCCCCCCGGGCCAGCAGGTCCGCGAAGTCGTAGTTGACGCTGGCGGCGGCAAAGTCGGGCTCGCGCTGGAAGGGGTTGCGCACGTAGAGGACCCGATGTTCGGTGTCGGACGCGAACTCCACGAGGGCCAGGATGAAGTCCTCGGGCTTGTTCAGGCTGTAGAGGATCTCGTTGCGGGTGACCGTCAGGGTCTTCGCTCCCGCCACCCGGCCCTTCACTTCCAGGAAGCGCAGGCGGCCGGTCTGCGGGTCCCGGGACTCGATGTCGTAGCCCAGTTTCTCGAACTCGCGGTCGGTGGGCTGGAAGCCCAGGTTCCTCTCCACCTCCATCACGGCCGCCCGGGCCCGCGCAGCGGAGGCCTGGGTCTCGGCTGCGACGGCCACCGGGGCGGAGGAGGCCTGTCCGTTCAACCTGGCCAGCAGGCCTGCAGGCACCACCACCAGGCCGCCCAGAAGGACCGGCGGCAGGGCGGAAACCCGGGCTTCCTGGTCCAGTCGGGCCATGCGCTTGTAGAGCCGGGCCTGCAACTCGTCCGCCCGGCGACGGGCCTCCTGGGAGTTCAGGCGGGCGTTGGCCTTGCCCGCCCTCTCCTGGGCTTTGAGGTCCTCGGCGCGGTGGTCCCAGTAGCCGATCTCCTTGGTCAGGCGGTCCTTCACCGCGGCCCGGGTCTTGTCCACCCAGGCCAGACGGCGCTGGCGAACCTCCCGCAGGTGTTCGGGCACCACGGTGGCGATGGCGTGGGCCATGGCCCGGCGCTCCAGGTCCCGGGTGATCCAGGCGCACTCCGGCAAGGCCAGCAGGCCATCCGCATCGACCTCGCCCGGCTTGAGCGGGCGGTAGTCCAGGTAGGGGGCGTAGTGCAGGTGCCGGGCGCCGCCCTCCTCGGTCAGCTCCACATACAGCATCTGGCGCGAGATCACCCGCCGCTCGGTCGACTGCCCGCCGCCTGCCGGCGCGTTGGTGGGGACCGGGCTGGCATCCTGCAGCGAGTGCTCCAGGTAGAACAGCACCCGGGGCTTCTCTCCGGGGTCGGCCTCGTCGACCAGGATGGTCCCCCGGCGCAAGAGGTCGCGGTTGCGCTCCAGGGTCAGGTCCAGCACGGCGTCCAGCAGGGGGTGGCCGGGGCAGATGAAGGCGGCCAGGGCCTGGCCCGGCGGGGTCAGGAATGCCTTGTCGAAGGCGATCCGCTCGTAGCGGGACAGGACCGGCTCGCCCACCCCCAGTTGGCGGTCCCGGTTGCGCACCGGGGCCGGGACGTGGGTGACCTCGTAGCGGCCGGCTTCGCGCTTGCGGGCGTTGCCCCCCAGCAAGGGGAAGGCCTCCATGAAGAAGGACTCTACGTAGTGGGGCTGCAGGCGCCGGGCCTCGGCGCGCTCCATGTCCTCGCGCACCCGGGCCACCCGGCTGGCATCCATGACGTCCTGCACCAGGGCGCGCTCCTGCATCAGGGCCATCAGTTGCTCGCGGTCCACGGCCTGGGCCACGGCCTTCTCCAGGCGGGCGCGGACCTCCGGGTTGTCGCCGTAGCGGATGGCTTCCATCAGCAGTTCGCGCAGGGGCTTCCCCTCGAACTGCAGCTTGCCCAGCACGTCGAAGACCTGCCCGCCCAGGGCCTCGCGGGCCTGTTCCAGCTTCTCCAGCAGCCGGCGGTAGACGTCGCCCTCGCGGGTCTGGTCGGCCACCAGGTTCCACAGGTGGCAGACCTCGGTCTGCCCGATGCGGTGGATGCGGCCGAAGCGCTGCTCCAGGCGGTTCGGGTTCCAGGGCAGGTCGTAGTTCACCATCAGGTGGGCGCGCTGGAGGTTGATGCCCTCGCCGGCAGCATCGGTGGCGATCAGGACCTGGACCTCGGGGTCGTGCTTGAAGGCCTCCTGGGCCTTCAGGCGGTCCTCCCGGCCCATCCCTCCGTGGATGACCACCACCGACTCGCGCCGGCCCAGGTACGTGCTGACCTTGCCCTGCAGGTAGGTCAGGGTATCCCGGTGCTCGGTGAAGACGACCAGCTTCTGGTGCGGGGAGGGGGTCGGGGGTGGGATCGGGCCGGAGCCATAGGGGCGCTGTCCGTCCGCCACACCGGCCACGGCGGCCGGGGTGAAGACCTCCGCCAAGAGGCCCGACAACTCGCGCCACTTGCGGTCCTCGCCGCTGCGCCGCACCGCTTGGGCCAGGGACTCCAGGTGGGCCAGGGTGCCCAGTTCGGCCTTCAACTCGAGCGTGGTCCGGGCGGCGGTGGCCTGGTCCAGGACCTCCTCCTCGACGGCCTGCACCTCGACGTCCGGGGCGTCCTCCAGGTCGTCCAGGTCGTCGGCATCCAGCAGCACCGTGGGGACATCCCCCGGTGTGGAGAACCCGCCTGGCGGCGGGTTTGTGCCTCGTTGCACCAGTTCCAGTTCGCGCAGGCGGCTCTCCAGGCGCTGGCGCCGACGGCGCAGGGACTGATGAATAGCCTCCGGGGACGACGCCAGGCGCCGCTGCAGGATGGTCAGGGCGAAGCCGACGGTGCCGGCCCGCTTGTCGTTCTGAAGCGCTTCGGCGCGGTTGAACTCTTCCCGGACATAGGAGGTCACCTCGTTGTAGAGGTGGGCCTCCGCGTCCGAGAGCCTGTAGGGGACCGAGTGGGCGATGCGCTCGGGGAAGAGCGGTCGGCCGTCGAATTTCAGCAGGTTCTCCTTGACCATCCTGCGCATCAGGTCGCTGACTTCGACCTGGTGGACCCCGTCCCGGAAGCGGCCCTCGAAGCGGTCTCCGTCCAGCAGGGCCAGGAAGAGCTGGAAGTCCTCCTCCTTGCCGTTGTGGGGAGTGGCCGTCATGAGGAGGAAGTGCCGGGTCAGGCCGGACAGCATCTGGGCCAGGCGGTAGCGCCTGGTGTACTTCACCTCGCCGCCGAAGAAGGTGGCCGACAGCTTGTGGGCCTCGTCGCAGACCACCAGGTCCCAGCCCAGGCCTTCGGCGGAGCCCCCCTCCGGGGGGCAGAGGGCCTGGAGCTTCCTCTGGACCTCCTCGCTTCTGGACAACTTGTCCAATCGGGCGATGACCAGGTTGTTCTCGACGAACCAGTTGCCCGTGCGGGCGGACTCCAGCTTGTCGTTGGTCAGGATCTCGAAGGGCAGTTGGAAGCGCCGGAAGAGCTCGTCCTGCCACTGCTCGGCCAGGCTTCCCGGGCAGACCACCAGGCAGCGCACCAGGTCGCCCCGGGCGATCAGTTCCTTGATCAGGAGGCCGGCCATGATGGTCTTCCCGGCGCCGGGGTCATCGGCCAGCAGGAAGCGCAGCGGCTGGCGGGGCAGCATCGCCTCGTAGACCGCGGTGATCTGGTGCGGGAGGGGCTCGACCAGGGAGGTGTGCACCGCCAGGACCGGATCGAAGAGGTGGGCCAGGCGGATGCGGTTGGCCTCGGAGACCAGCCGGAAGAGGTGGCCGTCGCCGTCGAAGCTCCAGGGGCGCCCCTCCTGGACGATTTCCAGGCGGGGTTCATCGTGCCGGTAGAGCAGCTCGTTGGCCACCTTGCCGCCGGCGTCCTTGTAGGTCAGTTCCAAAGCCTCTGAACCGAACCACTGGACGTTCACGACCGTGACCAGACCGGCGGGCAGGACGCCGCGGACGGCTGCGTGAGGTTGGAGGTCTTCCAGACGAATCACGACCCGATGGTTTCCTTCACATCCTGGCGCTCCGGAGGGCTCGAACCTGGCACTCGACAAACGCCACCGGAGAGACGCCCATTTTCGTCGCCATCACCCCGCGTCCCCCTGACAGGCGGCGTCAGGCCCCGTGCTGCGCTCACTCCCTCCCGCAGCACTTCTTGAACTTCTTGCCGCTGCCACAAGGGCAAGGTTCGTTCCGGCCGACCTTCACCCCGCGGGAAACGGGAGCATGGGTGTGCCGGCTCCCCAGCTTCGAAGCCAGGGCTCGACCCGCGAAGTGCTCCGAAGCGACTCTCAAGCTACGCCGACCGACCTCCTTCACGACCTCGTTCCGCCGACGCAGTTCCCCGAGCAGGCCCGAATCTTCCTCGAGCAGGGCCCGGACCACCCGCCGCGCCACTTCCTTTCCACCGAGGTCGGCGGCGTGGACTTCCAGGATGCGCACCTCTCCCTTCAGGGTGACGATGGCATCGAAGACATGGCCGGTCATCGTCCGGCCCTGCTTGTCGACCGTCTTGCCAAGAAAGACCAGCGTCACCTCGTCACACTGACAATCGGGCCAGGGACAATAGAGATCGTCGGCAGTGAACCGCCGGCCCTCACAGGTGACGGCAAAACTGCTGAACTCCCCGCTCCCCCCCAGGCTGACCGGGTCCTCGCCCCAGCAGATCCGCGAGAAGGAGACCAGGAGCCCCTGCTGGAGTTCCTCCGGAGCGATGACGTATTCCTCGATCCTCTTCTCGCAAGCCCGGCCCTCCTCCATCTGCTGGAGGAGCTTGGCGAACAGCCCTTGCCGGCCTTCCTCCAGGAACCCGGCGACCGTCGAAGCGGACGGCTCCTCCCGGGAAGGCGGGTCCATCTCGATCCCGGTGGAGAGGTTCACGCGGGCACGAAACTCCTGGCCTCCAGGAACCGGGCAACCCTCAGCGTCGCACTCGAGAAAGACGAAGATGGTATCCAGACACGGACAGTCCGGATTCGAGCACAGGTCCCAATAGACCTGAAAATTTGAGTCGGCCGCGGTGATCTGCATGTCGGCATCCTTTCGATGTGGGGGGCCGCAGCCTTCAGCGACGGCGCCGCCGCGAGGCCCCGGTTCGTCCGGTCACGTCTCAGGAGGTGGTGTCACCCTGAATCCGCCACCAACCGTGGCATTCGGCCGCCGATGCGGGCCCGTCTGCGTCGTCAGGCGCACCTCTGCGGTGCTCACGTAGTTTCCAACTACGCTCCGCTCCTCGATGCACGCCTTCCTTGCATCCAGACCCGCCTCGACGCCCTCGGTTCTCACGCCAGGCGGCGGATCCGGGGTCACTTCCGGAACTTGACAAGAAGGCCATCGGCGTGGCCTCTGGTGGCTTGAAACCAAAACAAACGACCCAGGAGGACCCTGCCGATGGCCGATCCGAGATTGCCATTTCTGGAGACGTTGCGCAAGGCCGCGCTGGCGAGTGACGAGGACCTGTTGAGAGAGCTGGTAGCACGCCGTGCACTTCCTGATGGACCTGGAGGTCTCCGCCCGTATGGCGTATCCCTCGAAGAGGTTGACAGATCCCTCGTGGGAATACCCCCGGCGAACTACCGGGAGGAACGAGCATGAACATGGATGCGCAAGGCCACGAGGCGAACCCCAAGTTGGAGGGCGAAGCCTCCCCAGCTCCGCGAGGGCGACCTGGGCGGCGTGGGGCTGAAGAGAAGACCCAGGCTGTCCTCGAGTTGCTCAGCGGCAAGACGGCCATCGACTTCCTGGCCAGGCGCTTCGGCGTCCGAGAGCAGACCGCAGAGCAGTGGCGAGAGGACTTCGATCCTGCGGACGGCGAATCTGTGGCGCAGAGTTCCTGATGATTCTGAAGTCCTCGCACCCCACCCCATCCCAGGGCCTTCCCGTCGCAGGGGGTCTACTCTGCCATCGGAAGAGTTCCGGAGTCCGGAGATGAGTCTTTCCGACCCGCTTGTTCCTGGAGGGCTGGTCCTGGTGGGCGTGGCCCTGCTGGTGGGCTGGCTGGTCGCCGGCTCGCGTCGACGCGCCCGGCGGCTTCGGACCGAGCTGCAGGCCCGTCGCGAGGGCATGGGGCTGCGCCGGAGCGGAGCCGTCGACCCCCAGACCGTCGAGCGGATCCGCGAACTGTTCCGAACGCCGGAAGGCGAGGCTCCCCGCATCCTGGAGGTCTGGGACCGGCAGGTCGAGGGGGCCCGGCTCTACCTGCTCGAGACCTCCGGGGTGCCCTCGAGCCGGCCCCAGGCCACGGCCCTGGCCGCCGTGCACTCGGACGAGCTGGACCTGCCCAGGATCTCGCTGGTGCCGCTGCTCGAACAGGGCGGCATGCTGGCCGACCTGGCCAACCAGGCGCTGCGGATGGCCTTCCAGCAGGCCGCCAACCCGGTCGACTTCCCCTCTCCGGCCGAATTCGCCCGTCGCTACCTGGTCGGAGGACCCGATGAAGGTGCCCTCCGTCGCTTCCTGGACGAGGATCGCCGGGACCGACTTGGAAAGACCCGTGCCTGGCACCTTGAAGGGGAAGGGGACCTCTTCGTCCTGACCCTGATGCCGCTGGACGCCCAGAGGCGGGTGGCCGAGAGCCGCGATGAAGAGACCCTCGTCCGGGAAGCCATGGTGGCCCTGCGCCTGCTGCGCCGGACGCCGGCCGACCCCCCTCCTGCACCCGAGCCGGGCGCCTGAGGTTCCGGAACCGAGCAGGAGGCCCTGATGCAGGAGAGGCCCACCATCCGGATATGGGAACTGGTCGTCCTGGCGGTGGTGACCGGCGGGTTGGTCTGGCTGTGCCTGGGCTATATCCAGGCCCACCCCGAGTCCCTGCCGGAGCACTCCGGTCGCTCCATCCAGAAGGGCGTGGTGGTCTGGCTGCGCCTCGCCAGCGGCCTGCCGCTTCTGGCGGACGACTATCCTCCGCTCTCCTTCCTGGTCAGCGCCGCCTGCTACGCCCTCTTCGGATTCTCCCACCTGGTGGCCCTGGGCTCCCAGGTCCTGTTCCTGCCCCCGCTCCTGGCAGGCGCCTGGTGGATCGGCCGCGAGCTCGGAGGCCGGGGCGGGGGGATGCTCTGCCTCCTGGCGGCCGCCGGCAACCCCTGGCTTCCCATCAACCTCACGGCCTACTTCCTGGAAGTCGGAACGCTGGCCATGGTGGCGGTCTTCTTCGCCCTGCTGCTGGCCTCGCGGGGCGGGCGCGTGCCGGGGCCGACCCTGGCGCTGGGCCTGGTCCTGGCGCTGGGCATGCTCTCGAAGTGGTCCTTCCTCTTCTTCACGGCTCCGGCCCTGCTCTGGCCACTGTTCCTGGCATGGAAGGCTGGAAGGGGCTCGCAGATTCTGGTCCTGGGCAGCCTGGCCTGCCTGGCCCTGACCGCGACCCTCTTCCAGGACGGGCCTCCGACGACCGATCCCGTGTTTCCGGTCGTTCCCTTCGTCCGGGCCACAGGCGCCTGGGCCTGGTTGGCCGTGGCGGCGGCCTGGATCCGGCGACGGGATGGCTGGAGCCCCGGTGTCGGCCTCAGTTGGGCCTTCACGCTGGCCTTCCTGGTCTGCGGATGGTGGTATTTCCTGTCCGCCTCCGTGCTTCTGTACAAGGCCGGATCCGACCTGGCCCAGAACTTCCCCATGAGGGAAGCCCTGGGGGTGATGACGGGAACCCTGGGGACCAGCATCTGGCTGGCCCCGGTGTGGTTGGCCTTGGGGACCGTGGCCGGGTTGGCCATCCGGCCGCTGCGCATCCCGACCCTGCTCTTGCTGGGCGGAATCCTCGCCCCGACGGTCATCTACTCGCTGGCCGGAGTCCCCCCGCACCCGCGCTACATCCTCCCGGCCACGGTCCTGGTCACCAGCCTGGGGTTCGGATGGTGGGGCCGGATCCGCTGGCTCCCTCCGCTCCTGGCTCCTGGCGTGCTTCTTCTGGGAATGTACCAGCTTGGGGTCTCCTTCCCCGAGCGGTTCACGCCCTCGCATCGCTGGACCCTGGGACTGACCGGCCACGGCGAGCTGAGCTGGTTCATCCCCAGGTACAACCGGGTCGGCATCCCGGACCGGGAGATCGGCCCCATCGCCGAACGGGTCCTGGCCGAGATGGAGAAGTCCCGCGAGCTGCGGATCACCACCCTGGTTCAGCCCGGAGCACGAGGGAACGTGGACGGCTTGATGTTCGAGGGCCTGCTGCGGCAGCGGGTGGTGCTGGTCGAGAACTTCATGTCTGCCGACCCCGCGCCCCATCCGACCACCTCGCTGGTCCTGATCGTGGGCCAACCCGAGATCCAGGGAACCTGGCTGTCGGAATACGAAGCGATCGCCACGTGGAGCGAAGGCCCGGCAGCCCCCTGGACCCTCTACCGACATCCGACCCGCCGCGAGCTCCACCAGACCAAGGAGGGAAGCGAGCACCTGCCATGGCCCAAGCCCCTGCTCGGCTCGTGACTCCAACCGGAATCCAGCCAGTCCAGAACCACGCCACCGGAATCCCTGGCCCGGGGCCAGGGGCGCCCAGGCCCCGAGGATTCCCGGCCCCACCCGCAACATCAAGGAGGTCCTGATCGATGGAGACGATTCCCGGAACCCGGAACAGGCGGCGCCTGGTCCTGGCCTGCCTGGTGGCGGCGATGGTGATGGTTCTGGCCCGGGTCCTCCTCTCGCCCTCCAGCCCCCCGGCCCCCGTCGAGCCGCCCGGACCGACCGAATCCCCGGTCCCCGTCGAGCCGCCCGGCCGGACCGAATCCCCGGCCCGGCCCGAGCCCGAGACCTCCTCGCCGGATGACCTGAACATGTGGGCCATCCCCGTGCCCGAGGCGATGGCCCCCCCCTCTCCGAGCCCCGGGGCGTGGAAGACCATGCGGCATGAGGGCTACATGTACAGCTTCCAGATCCCCGGCGATTGGGTCATCTGCACCCCAACCCAGATGAATCGGTCGCGGAGTCGCCTGGTGGCCCCTCCGGCGCAGAACGAGGTTCGGGTGATCTGTGCCCCCTTCGGGATCTACGACCGCCCCCTGGACGTCGACGTGCCGGCGATGGACGACGCCTTCCTGCTGCACGATCCGCGAATCCACGCCGTGACGGAGGTCTCGTCCAGCCAGCCGAAGGCGGGACGCTTCGACACAAGAAGGAAGGTCCGCCGGGTCATATTCAAGAACCAGGCCCTGCCTTGGATGGCCATCGCGACCTACGTGATCGCGCGGCCCAAGTGCTTTGCCCTGGTCCTGCTCTGCCCCGAAGGGCGCCTGAAAGAGACGTTGCCGGTCTACGAACAGATGGTCCGCAGCTTCGACCACTGGTCACCCGAACTCCACTGAAGAGACCGGGGCCTCAGTCCCCCTTCAAGGTCTGCAGGGCCTGACGGTAGACCTGGACGGCGTCGGTCAGACGCCCCTCCTCGGCCTTGACCTTCGCCTGTTCGGCCTGAGCCGCGGCCTGCTGGATCCGGGCCTGGGTCGCCTTCTTCTTCAGGGGGGCCATCTGCGCCGTGAAGGACTGATCCATCAGGCGCGCGGCCGCCTGGAGGGCCTGCTTCTCGAGGGCGCGCTGGCTCTCCAGGTTCCCGGTCCGCCCCGCAGCGCTGGATTGCTGGAAGAGGGTCTGGACCGGAGCGACGTCCACCCCCATGTCCTTCAGGATGGGGAGTCCGGCTTCGATCTGGTCCTTGGGGCCAAACCCGACCGCGGGCGAGGACTCGACGCCCGGTGAGGGCGGCGGAGGCGGGGGCGGGGGCGTCTGGGCCTGCGGGGAAGCTCCGGGCGACGGCGGGGGGGCCGGAACCTGGGGGGAAGCCCCGGGCGATGGCGGAGGGGCCGGGGCCTGGGGGGAAGCCCCGGGCGATGGCGGAGGGGCCGGAACCTGGGGGGAAGCCCCGGGCGATGGCGGAGGGGCCGGAACCTGGGGGGAAGCCCCGGGCGATGGCGGAGGGGGGGCAACCTGTGCGGGAGCCCCAGGATGGGGAGGCAGGGCGCCCCCGTGGAGGGTTCCAGGGATATGGTCTGCGCGCTGCTTGAGGTAGACCCACAGGCCGACATTCACCAGGGCCACCAGGACGAGGGCCACGGTGAGCCAGTCGATCCCACCTCGGCGGGGCGGACCCGGCGGGGGCTCTTCCGAGTCCCCACCTGGAGGGGGGAGCACCTCCTCGGATGGAACCGAGGGGCCAGATTCCACGCCGGATTCCGGAGCAGGCTCCTTCTCGGGACGAGGTTCTTCGGATTCTGACGCAGGCCTGGCCACGCGGCGGGCACCTCCAGACGGGTCTTGGAGTCCTCCCTCCACCCCCGGGACAGGCGATGACCTTCGTGGGGCAGGACGGAGCGGGCGGAGCTTCGCCCGCACCCCCAGAGTTCGCCCAGCGTCGGGCTCGTCCTCCAGGCCTCGGGTCTGCACTCGATTCCAAACGGGAAAGGGCGAGACCGGCCGGCGCGGAAGGTAGGTCGCAGGTCCGCCCCCCTGACCGGGGAGTTCCGGCTTGAGGTCTGGCATGCACCGAATCCTGAGCCCCGACAACCGAATCGACACCCAGGCCTCCGCTCCCCACCCGGCTGAAGGACGGCCTCGGGCCCCGGAACAGCCCGCCGGGCCGCTCCGGCGATTCCTCCAAGGCATGCCGGCCGGGCCGCTCTTCCTGGCGACCTTGCTCGGAGTGCTGGTCTGGCCCGCCTGGGACTGGATCCCCAGCGCCGTGGCCGTGCCCTCCGGAGACGAAGCCACCCATCTGTTGGCCTTCCTCACCTTCCAGGAGCACTTCCTGCGTGCCCAGACCCTGTCGGACTGGCTGCAACCGGCCCTGACCTGGAGGGACCACAACGCCTACCCTCCCCTGGTCTATCTGGTCACCGGGCTGTTCGGGGCCTGGTGCGGCGGACTGGAGATCGCCGGCCTGGCCCGCACCAATACCGCGTGGCTGGCCTTGACGGTGGTGTCCACCTTCTTCCTGGGCCGGAACCTCTTCGGCGGAAGGGCCGGCCGGCTGGTCGGCGCGTCGGCCGCTGCCGTGGTGGTCTTCACGCCGATCACCCTGACCCAGTTGCCCACCTTCCTGCTGGACCTGCCGGCCACGGCCACCTTCCTGGCGGCCCTGGCCCTGCTGGCGGGGAACGCCTCCATGCAGAGCCGGCCCGGAGCCCTGTTGGTGGGAGGTGCCGTGGCCGCCGTCGCCTTGACCAAGTGGCTGACCATCCTGAGCCTGGCTCCCGCCCTGGTCTACGTCGCCTTCCGGGTCCTGCGCGAGTCCCCCCGAGAAGAACGCGCGCCGCTGGCGGCAGGCCTGGCGGCGCTGGTGCTGGTCCTGGCCACGGCCGCTGCCCTGATCAGCCAGCATCCACCCCGCTCCAACCCGGACACCAACACACTTGAACTGGCCGAGGTCCTCGCCTGGATGGCCGGCTTGGGCGTCACCGGCACGGTGGGGCTCTTCCTGGCCTTCCTGCCCGTCCGCTCGGCCCCGGGACGGAACCTGCTGCTGGCGGCCAGCCTCGTCCTGCTGCTGAGCGCGCCGTTCTACCTGATAAACCTGGAGATGCTCTGGCGCCACCTGACCCACGAGGTGGGCCAGTTCTCGGCGGTGGCCGACCGCGCGCGGCTGCATGGGTTCTTCTTCTCGGACCCCACCCTGGGGGCTCCCCTGGCCCCGCTGATCCTTCCGGGCCTGCTCTGGCTGAGCCTGCGAGGCCCACGCGGCGGACTGGCCTTCGTGGGGGTGCCGATGCTGGCCAACGTGGGGGTCAACCTGGCGTTGTCCCTTCCAGACCCCCGGCACTACCTGCCCGGTTACCCCCTGGAGGTGCTGGTGGCCATCGGTTGGCTGCTGACCCTGGCCAGGGTCCGGGCCGTCCTCCTGCCCCTGCTGGCCGGCCTGGTCTTCTGGAATGCCGGCACCTGGCTGGCGGGGCAGACGCCGATGTACCTGAAGCCGAACGTCATGGAGGACACGCCCGGATTCCGCGGATGCGGCCCGGAGACGCTCAACGGCCAGATCGCGTCCATGATGGCCCGGACCGTCGAGCTGAGCGGCCCCGGAAGTCCCGGCATGATCGCCCTGGTGGAACCCTTTCCGTTGTCGGCCCTGACCCTGCAGGCGCTCTCGGCCTCACGCGGACGGACCCCGATCATCCGAGGCCTGGAGAAGCACCAGGACTGGTTCATCCGACCGGCCCCGAACTGGGCCATCACCTACGCCAACCTGCTGGACCCCTCCCTGTCCTCGCGGGAAATCCGGAAACTGGCCGACACCCCCTTCGCCCGGCTCCCCCGATCCTGGCTGGTCGTGCTGGGCCAGCCCCCGCTGTCCCACCCTCCTCCGACCGGACTCCTGGGAACGCTGGGGCCTCCGGTCGACCTCCCGGCCCCGATCGGGTTCCAGGCCCGACTCTACCCCATGGGGCCCCGGACCCCGGTCCCGCCCCCCCCGACGCAGGAGCCCTAACCGGCCCGATTCGGCGTGCCGGCGAAGCGGACCAGGGTCTGGACGTTCCGGGCCAGGGCGCTGGCGATGCCCTGGACATCGGCCTTGGGGGTCCCATCCGCGGCGAAGAGGTTCCCTCCCATGCCCACGATATAGGTGGCGGCTGGCATCGTGATGGCCTGCACGCCGGCCAGGGCCGAGCGGAGGTGGACCACGGCGTGCGCCCCTCCGGTCGAACCGTGGGCGACCAGGGCCACGGGCTTCTCGGCGAACTGGAAGTCCAGGAAGTCCAGCGCGTTCTTCAGGACTGCGGGGAAGGACCGGTTGTACTCCGGGGTCACCACGACGTAGGCGTCGGCCTGCGCGACCTTGTCCAGCCAGGCCTTCACGACGGGCTCGGGTTGGCGCGAGGGGTTGAACTGAGGGGAAGCCGGCTCGTTGAAGAAGGGCATGGGGTAGTCGGCCAGGTCGACCAGTTCGACCTGGGACTCCGGCGATTGGACTCCGACCTGTTCTGCCACCCAGCGGGCGACTCCCAGGGTGGCCCGAGCGGGCCGCGTGCTGCCGACGATCACCTGGATCTTCACGTTCTCTTCCTCCCAGACACGATGGTGGTGTGGGAGGGTTCGCGAGGCCCCGGGTGGATCCCGCCCGAGAACCTCAATGGGAATCCGAGAGGTCTCCCGGTTTGAAGCTCTTCTCCAGGGCGGTCACGATGGGATCGAAGGCGGCCTTCCGGGCGACGGGATAGACCAGGCGGAAGCTGGCCCCGGAGCCGGCGCCCACGAAGGTCTTCTCATAGAAGATGTCGGTCCCCTCGATCCAGGACAGCACATACCAGTTCCGCCCCTTCCGCTGGTAGGCGATGGGGCCCGGAATGGACTGCCGTCCCCGCGCCATGACCTGGGCGAGGGTCTCGTCCAGGACGTTGTTCCAGCCCCAGGCGCGCAGCTCGGATCCGGTCCGCTCTTGCAGGAAGGTCCGCCCGTCCTGGTTGGCAGGGGCCGGTTGGGCCACAAAGCCTGCCGGGACCCGGATTACGAATCCAAAGCGCGGATTGGTGTAGCGTGCCGATTGCGCCACGACGGGCACGGTCAGCGCCAGCAGGAAGGCGAGCAGGAGCCGGAGGGGTCTTGAACCTCGCATGCGGAGAAGGTTCGCAGCCGATCGGGTGGTGTCCTCCGCGCGAAGGCCCTCCTCGAGGAGCACCCGACGGGTCGGAGTGCCCCGCCCCCCCCCCGGGAATCGACCCGGCCCTGCCGACCCGTCGCTCGGAGGCCGGCTACATCCTCTCGACGACCCGAAGGCCCAGAAGCCCCAGACCGACCTTCAAGACGCGGGCGGCCGCCTCGCACAGGGCCAGGCGGGAGTCCCTCACCTGCGGTGTCGGTGCCGCCAGCACGGGGCAGTTCTCGTAGAACTTCATGAACAGGCCCGACAACCCGTACAGGTACTCGCACAACAGATTCAGGCGCCAGCCCTGCACGACCTGGTCCAAGGTCTCCTCCAGGCGGGCCAGGTGCATGGCCAGCCGTCGCTCGTGCACCTCGCCCAGAAGCAGGGTCGGGTCCTGCGGCAGCTCCCCGGCCCGGCGCTGAATCGACCGAATCCGTGCATAGGCATACATCAGGTAGGGCGCGGTGTTGCCCTCCATGGCCAGCATGCGGTCGAAGCTGAAAGCGTAGTCGCTGGAGCGATTCTGCGAGAGGTCGGCATACTTCACGGCGCCGATCCCCACGGCCTCGGCGATGCCGCGCTTCTCGGCGGCCGAGAAACCGCGCCGTCGGGCGGGGTCCTGTTCGCTCTCCTCCACCAGGCGAGCCGCCCTGTCGACCGCCTCCTCCAGGAGATCGGCCAGCTTGACGTTCTCGCCCGAACGCGTCTTCAAGGGCTTGCCGTCGGGCCCCAGGACGGTTCCGAAGGTGACGTGCTCGAGTGTGCGCCCTTCCACCCAGCCCGCCTCCCGGGCAGCCTGGAAGAACATCTGGAAGTGCAGGGCCTGCCGGGAATCGGTCACGTACACCAGCCAGTCGGCCTGGAGATCGCGAACCCGGAAGCTCAGGGCGGCCAGGTCCGTGGTCGGATACAGGAAGGCTCCGTCGGACTTGCGCACCAGCAAGGGCTGAGCCTCACCCTGGGCGTTCTTGAAGCGGGGTTGACCCTGCTCGTCATACAGGAACACGCACACCGCGCCCTGGTCCTCCACGACCTCCATCGGGCGGCTTCCCGCGGGGAAACGAGCCTGCAGCTCCTCCACGACCGCCTGCAACCGGGGGTTGTAGAAGCTCTCACCGCGCATGTCCTCGGGGGTCAGCAGGAGACCCAGGCGGTCGTAGACCTGGTGGATATGCTGCACCGAGGTGGTCACGATCCGCCTCCAGGTGGCCAGGGTCTCTTCGTCTCCCTGGTGCAGGGCCACCACGCGCTCGCGAGAGCGTTCGCGGAAGGCCTCATCCTCCCCGGCCAGGGCCTGCGCCTCACGATACAAGGCCTCCAGGTCCCCCAGGTCGACCTCGGCACCGGGCGTTCCGCGATCCATCAGGTAGGCGCACAACAACCCGAACTGCGTCCCCCAGTCGCCCACGTGGTTCTGGCGGATCACCTCGTGCCCCAGGTGGCCGAGGATCCGACACACGGCGTCCCCGATGATGCTGCTGCGCAGGTGGCCCACGTGCATCTGCTTGGCGATGTTGGGACTGGAGTAGTCCACCACGACCCGCCGACCGTCGGGCTGTGCGGGATCTCCCACCCCCTGCAGGGACTCCACCAGGGCCTGGTCGCGCACCCGGAGATTGAGGAATCCCGGGCCGGCCACCTCGGCCGTCTGCAGGAGGCCCGACTCGTCCAGGGCCAGCATGGCCTCCGCCAGCCGGCCTGCGATATCCCGGGGATTCTGCCCCAGCCGCCGGGCCAGCCCCAGGGCGGCGTTGCATTGATAGTCCCCATGCTTCTCGTCGCGGGTGGGAGCGATCTGGGCCGCGAGGGCGTCCGAATCGCCGACGATCTGCTCCAGCGCCCGAAGGGTCAGGGCCTCGAGCCTGCCTGCCAAAGTTGCCATGGGGACCTCCATCCAGGGGCCTGTGTGAAGAGCGCCTCGGTCGCCTCGCCCCTCGACCTGGTGCACCCGCGCGGGGCACCCAAGGGTCCTCGGCGATGCTCGGTCCGGAGACTCACACAGACTCATTGTCGATGGGCAGGGCGTTCCTCCACGCCTCCCCCAGGTCCTGCGTCGCAGGCCCCCAGGAGTGGATGCAGAACCCCTGGCATTCTTCGAGGGAATCCCTCAGAAAGACCGCCCCATGACCGAGTCCCCCCAAAAAGCCTCCACTGGAATCTTCCGGGCCCTGCGCCACCGGAACTTCCGCCTTTTCGCCTCGGGGCAGATGATCTCGCTGGTCGGCACCTGGATGCAGACCGTGGCGCAATCCTGGCTGGTCTACCGCCTGACCGGCTCGGCGATGCAGTTGGGGATGGTCGGCTTTGCCTCGCAGATTCCCATCTTCCTGGTCGTCCCGCTGGGAGGCCTGGTGGCCGACCGCTTCGACCGCCGCAGCATCCTGTTCAAGACCCAGACGGCCTCCATGCTGCTGGCCGGTCTGCTGGCCGCCCTCACCCTGACCGAGCAGATCCAGGTCTGGCATCTGTACGTCCTGGCCATCCTGCTGGGGGTCGCCAACGCCTTCGACATCCCCACGCGCCAGGCGTTCACGGTCCAGATGGTGGGCCGCGAGGACCTGCCCAACGCGATCAGCCTGAACTCTTCGATGGTCAACGGAGCCCGGATGGTGGGCCCTGCCCTGGCCGGCGTCCTGGTGGGATGGGTGGGTGAGGGCTGGTGCTTCCTGGGGAACTCGCTGAGCTATCTGGCGGTCCTGGCCGGCCTGGCCGCGATGCGGCTCCCCCCCTGGCGCCCGACCTCCCATCCGGGCAACGCCGCGCAGAATCTCCGCGAGGGCTTCACCTTCGTGCTGAAATGCCGACCGATCCGCGACCTGCTCTGGATGCTGGGACTGGTCAGCCTCATGGCCAGCCCCCATGTCGTGCTCATGCCGATCTTTGCCGAGGAGATCCTGGGGGGTGGGGCCCACGCCCTGGGCCTGATGCTCGGCATGTCCGGGGCGGGGGCCGTGGTCGGGGCCTTGATCCTGGCTTCACGACGAGCCCTGGCGGGCTCGAGCACCTGGATCGCGGTCTCGGGCGCGACCCTGGGGTTGGGGACCATCGCCTTCGCCCTCTCGCGCAGCCTGGAACTTTCGTGTCTGCTGATGCTGCCCATCGGCTTCTCGATGATGACCCAGATGGCCCTGTCCAACACCCTGGTCCAGGCCATGGTCCCCGACCGCCTGCGCGGGCGGGTGATGGCCTTCCATTCGATGATGTTCATGGGGATGGCTCCTCTGGGAGCCCTGCTCTCGGGGGCCCTGGCCCCAATCCTGGGCGCTCCGGGCACGGTCGTCCTGGGAGGGGTCTTGCTGCTGGCGGGTGCTGCCGTCTTCACCTGGCGGCTGCCCGGCTTCCGCGTCGAGGCCCGACGCGTGACCCGGGAGGCCCAGATCGGGGATTCAACCTGAGACCCGGGAGGACTGGCGGGGTCGATGCGCCAGGCCCGCCACGGAATACAGGGCCAGTCCCGCCCAGATCAAGGCGAAAGCCCCGGCCTGGACCCGCCCGAAGGGCTCGTGGAAGAGGAAGACCCCCATCAGGAACTGCAGGGACGGAGCCAGATACTGCAACAGGCCCAGGGCGTTGAGCGGCATGCGCCGGGCCGCGGCCGCAAAGAAGAGCAGGGGCGTGGAGGTGACCACGCCCCCCGCCACCAGGAGCCAACCGATTTCTGAGGGTCCATGAAGAAAGGCCCCCAGGCCCCGAACCTCGAGCCACAGGATCCAGGCCACGGCGGGAGGGACCAGGAGGGCGCTCTCGACGAAGAGGCCCCCCAAGGAACCCAGCCGCCCCACCTTCCGACCCAGGCCGTACCAGGCGAAGGTGATCGCCAGGGCCAGGGCCAGCCAGGGAGGCCTGCCCCCAGCCACGGCCAACAGCACGACACCTGCCCCGGCCAGGGCGAAGGCTGCGGTCTGGGCGGCCGAGAGTCTTTCCTTGAGCAGGAAGACTCCCAGGGCTGCGCTGACCAGCGGTCCGATGAAGTAGCCCAGGCTGGCCTGCAGGACGTGCCCGGAGTTCACCGCGTAGATGAAGAGAAGCCAGTTGCCCCCCAGCAGCAAGGCGGTCCATGCCGTGGTCGCCAGCAGGCCCGGCTGTCGGCACTGCTCGAGCGTTCGTCCCAATCCCCCGCGCAGGCCCAGGAGGATCCCGGTGAAGGCCATGGACCAGACGATCCGATGGCAGATGATCTCCAGGGCGGGAACCGGCTGGAGAAGCTTCCAGAAGAGCGGGAGGAAGCCCCACAGGAGATAGGCCACAAGGCCGTAGCCCAGGCCACGGCGCGCGCTTGGGTCAGACATGGTTTCCGGAAGCGGCTGCCCCCCCCCGTAAGGGGCAGCCGGGCCTTCAGGCAGCGCTTTCGGTGGGTTCAACCACGGCGGTGCAGTGCGAGCAGCGACGCGCCTTGGCGGGAATCGAGCTGCAGCACTCGGGGCAATCGCGCATCGCCGGCCCGGCGGGCGCCTCTTCCTCCTTCTTGGGCATGAGCCTGGAGACGGCCTTGACCAGCAGGAAGACGCAGAAGGCGATGATCAGGAAGTTGATGATCTGGTTGACGAAGTTGCCGTAGGCCAGGATCGGCACGCCGGCCTGGCGGGCTGCATCCAGCGAGGAGGCCGGCTCGCCGGCCAACTGCACGAAGAGGCTGGCGAAGTCGACCTTGCCCAGGACCATCCCGATGGGCGGCATGATCAGGTCCTCGGTCAGAGACGAGACGATCTTGCCGAAGGCTCCCCCGATGATCACGCCCACGGCCATGTCGATCACGTTCCCGCGAGCGATGAAGCTCTTGAACTCCTGGATCATAGGTCCTCCTCAAGCGGATGAATCGCCGGGAGTTCTCCCTCCAACAGGCAGTTCCTGCGAAAAACCTTCGGGCCCTCGCAGCGATCCGGCGAGCTTCGAAACGGCCTCCTCCGCGAGAGGGTCGGCTTGATGGCCTGACTTGCCACGGAGAGCACAGCGAGGCTATTCTTTCGGGACGATGGTTCTGAGACACCGAGACTTCCGGCTCTTGTGGCTGGGTCAGCTCCTGTCCAAGACAGGCAGCCAGTTCAACTACATCGCCCTGGCCTGGCTGGTCCTGCAGACGACCGGCTCGGCCATGGCGACGGGAGGTGTCTACCTGGCCCAGGTGCTGCCGGCCGCCCTGCTGGGTTGGGTGGCTGGAGTCCCGGTCGACCGCGCCGACCGCCGGAAGCTGATGTTCCACTGCGACTGGATGCGGGCGGCCCTGGTGCTGATCCTGCCGATCTCCTTCGCCCTGCACAGCCTTCAAGAGTGGCTGATCTACCTGGTGACCTTCGCCATCTCGGCCCTCTCGCTGCTCTTCTACGCCGCCGAGAAGTCGGTCATTCCGGCCCTGGTGCCCGCCGAGGAGCTGACCGAGGCCAACGCCTGGGCGGAGATGACCGAGCAGTTCGGAGCCCTGGTCGGACCGGTGGTGGCGGGCATCCTGATCGCCGTGCTGCCCAGCCCTGTCCACATCCTGTATCTGGACGCCGCGACCTTTGCGGTCTCGGCGGTGACGCTGGTTCTTCTGGCCTGGCGAGACCACCCGGCGCGCGCTGCGGGGGGGGCCGGGCAGATGCTGCGCGAAGCCCGGGAAGGCCTGGCCTGCCTCCTGAAGGACCCCCTCCTCCGCGTGGTCTTCTTCACGGCGGCCACGGTGAACTTCCTGGTCGCCCCCTTCACCGTGGTCTTCCCCGTCCTCTCCGACCGCGTCCTGCACGCCGGGGCCGCCGGCTTCGGCTGGTTGATGGGCGCCTTCGGAGCCGGCATGCTGGCAGGCTCGCTGGCGGCGGGAAGACTGTCGCGGGCCCTGCGCCCGGCCAACCTGATCTACGGCGGGATGGCCCTGCTGGGGGGCGCCCTGGCCGCCATCGCGGCCTGCAACGAACTCTGGCCCGCCGTGGCCCTGGCCGCCCTGGCCGCCACGGGCGTCGGGCCCTCCAACGCGGTGATCCTGACCCTGGTCCAGAAGGCCACGCCGGAACGCCTGTTGGGAAGGGTCTTCGCCAGCCTCTCCGCCCTGGTCCAGGTGGCGGTCCCCTTGGGGGTCGCGCTGGTTTCGCCCTTGCTGGACCTCCTGGGCTCCCGGTCGGTCCTGCTGGGCATGGGCCTGGGAATCCTGCTGGCGGCCGGGCTGGGCCGCCTGTGGCTGGGCACGGTGGGGGAGCCCCGCCTGGAGGCGTCGAACCCTGCGGCATGCGCAGGTTCCTGATCCTTCTAATCCTGCTGGCCACGGGGCCCGCCCAGGCCCAGGGGCCAAGCGCCGCCCTGGACATCTACTCGGATCCTCCCGGGGCCACCGTGGCCCTCAACCACCAGCTTCTGGGACACACCCCGTTGCGAGTGGCACCCCTCCCACCTGGAGACTACCAGCTCCGGCTGGCGGGCGGAGAGGACTACCGTCCCTATCTGGCGACGGTCCGGGTCCAGCCGGGTCTGGTGCAGCGGCTGGACATCCGATTGGAGCCCTCGACCGGTTTGCTGCTTCGCCAGGGAATCGAGGCGGCCCGAGCCCACAGCGACCAGGAGGCGATGGAGCTGCTGGAACGAGCGGCCCAGGAGAGTCCCAGCCAGGGAGAGGCCTGGGGCTGGCTGGGCTGGGTGCAGATGCGCCAGGGGCTGGATGAGAAGGCGGTCGCGTCCTTCCGGGCCTGCGCCCGACGCTTCCCCGACCGTCCGGATGCCTATCTGCACCTGGGCGTCCTTCACGAACAGGCGGGACGCCGCGCCCAGGCGGTGACGGCCTACAAGATGGCGCTTCTGCGGTCTGAGAGGCTTCGAGGGGCCCTGAGCGGAGCCCCCGCCGCCACCTGGGCCGACATCGCCCGGGCCGGCCAGCCCACCTCGCCGGAGGGGCAGTTGAGGCTGGGCTGGATGTACGAGCAGAAGGGCCGGATGGACCTGGCCTTGCGCTGGCTTCGAGCGGCCGCCGACCAGGTCTTTGCATCGGCTCCCTCGCCGGCACCGTCCCCGGCGCCCTGACGGAGGTCATGGGGCAGGAATCATTGTTTGGACCAGAAAGTCTGGAATCAACCGGGGCGGGGAAGGAACCGGTTGACATGGAACAGGAGCACCACGCGCAGGCCCGGCAGGCCCGGATGGAAAACCTCCTGGCCGAGGCGCTGCAGGACAACGATCTTCTGGGTCAGAGGCGAAAACAGGAGATGCACCGGGTCCACGACCTGGTGGCCCAGAAGGATGCCCTGGGCTGTGCCCTGGCCATGGCCATTGCCGTGGCCTTCGTCCTGGCCATCCTCAGCATCCCGCAGATGCTGGCAGGAGGGCTCTCGCAAGGGGAGAGCCTGACGATCCTGGCGGGGGTGGGGGCCTCCGCCCTGCTGTGGCTGCTGCTGCGCAGCCTGCAGAAGTAGGAAGATCCTGGTCTGCCAGGATCATCGGCCCTTCTTGCGGGTTCCCCGAGCAGGCTTGCGAGGGTTCGGGGCGGCCGGGGTGCCCCTCTTCCTTCCGGTGGCCTGGCCCGGTCGTCCGCCGGGCCTCGCGCCACCGGAGGCGGGCTTCCGGCTCCCCGCGCGCTCGTCGCGGCGCGGAGAACGACCCTGACCGGGGGCACCTTCCCTCCGCTGTCCCCCGCGCTTCTCCTCCCCCGCACGCTCGTCGCGACGCGGAGAACGCCCCTGGCCGGGGGCACCCTCCCTCCGCTGCCCCCCGCGCTTCTCCTCCCCCGCACGCTCGTCGCGGCGCGGAGAACGACCCTGGCCGGGGGCACCCTCCCTCCGCTGCCCCCCGCGCTTCTCCTCCCCCGCGCGCTCGTCGCGGCGCGGAGAACGACCCTGGCGAGCGAGCCGCTCGCCCCTCCAGTCACGGACAGGCCCCTCCGCCCTGCGCTCGGGGGCCTCGGACGCCACCCGCTCGGCCCAGCGGATCTCGTTGGGGGTGAGTTCGCGAAGCTGTCCCGGAGCCATCCCGGCCAGGTCGACCGGGCCCAGGCCCCATTGCACAAGACGCAAGGTCGGATGGCCCACGGCGGCGGTCAGGCGGCGGACGTGCCGGGCCCATCCCTCGAAGACGCGAAGCTCCAGCCAGCGGGTCGGGGTGTTCGCGCGGTGCCGGATGGGAACCGGCCGAGCGGGGAGATCCGGCTCGGCGATCGCGCGCACCTCCAGGGGCAGGGCGGTCCGGGTTCCCAGGCCCGGGCCGTGACGAAGGGACTCCAGCACCTCGGGCGTGGGGTCCCCGTCGACCTGGGCCAGCCAGAGCCGGGACTCCACCGAAGCGGAGCGGGCCAGGCTGGTGCAGAGCCTGGGATCGTCCGTCAGAAGCAGCAGACCTTCCGTCTCGGCATCCATGCGTCCCACAGGGAAGAGGCCGGAAAGCGGGACATGGCGTTCCAGGGTGGGGCGCGACTCGCCCGACCCGAATCGGGCCAGGATCCCGTAGGGTTTCCACAAGACGTAGTAGCGCAGGCGCACAGGCCTGGGGATGGCGATCGTGGGGGGCGGCTCGGGGCGGAATCTCGGAACACGAGGGGGCATCGGAAGGGGCCTCCGGGCCCGGGGTCGGAGAACGGTGACGTACAGACCTCAGCCCGGGACCAGGCCCGGGCTGAAGACAGGCCAGCAGCCCGAGGGCTACTCGGCCGCGGCGGCGGCGCCCACCTCGCGAGAGGCCTGGGCATAGGTCTGGGAAGCGACCCCCAGGGCCTCATCATCCCAGCCGGCAGCCAGGTCGCGCAGACGTTCAGCGAAAGCCGGGCCGGGGTCCACACCCTGCGAAGCCGCCCAATCGTTGACCGCCGAGCGCATCTCGGCGACCACGGCCTGACGCTCCTGGGGGAGGTTGGCGATCATCTGGTCGAGTTGCTGACCCACGACCGCCTGCTGGTGCTCGGGAGCCACCCCTTCGGTGGGGTCCTGGGCAATCGGCTGGTTGTGCGTGTCGTGGATGTCGAGAACCCCCAAGCTGGTCTCGGGCTGGAAGTCGACGGCGTGGACGCCCTCCACCGGCTTGAGCTGGGCCAGGGCTTCGCTGGGACGGCTGCCCTGGATCTGGTTGGCCACGATGTTCTTCGCCGGCTCGAGGCTGCGCTCGGGGATGTCCTTGAGGATGTCGTGGACCGCAGCGGTCGAGTCGTCCATCTCGGACAGACGGCGGACCTCCTGGGAGGTGCGCAACCCGGACGAGCGGCCCGCGGCGCCCAGCTCGTCCATCTCCTCTTCGCGATCGCGATAGAGCTTGCGGCTGATCTCCTCGTCGTCCTGGGTCAGGTCGTCCTGAAGCTCGCCCAGTTCTCCGGACATGGCGGCATTCTCGGCCAGATCCGCGTGATCGACCTTGGCCACCCTGGAGTGATGCGAGAGCTTGACCTGGTCCTGAACCTGATTCTCGGAGTCGTCCTGCTTGACTTCCTTCTGGCTGCGGACCGAACCAAAGCCCACCTGCGAAATGTTGCGGGCTGCCTGGGTGTGGAACATGCTAGAGGTCGGGTCGATGCCCCGCATCGCGTCCA
>Ga0334883_1000789_pt1 | contig 53013 bp, 9 predicted proteins | sample GraSluR1_MG_6_FD_207230 | JGI IMG/M metagenome (GOLD analysis project Ga0334883, IMG submission 207230) | Sludge microbial communities from methane-producing bioreactor in Wageningen University, Netherlands - Granular Sludge_09_05-R1 | ecosystem: Engineered > Bioreactor > Anaerobic > Unclassified...
CAGCGGCAGTGTGACGATAACTGAAGGCCAGCTTGTGAGCGCCGGGCTGTTCGATCCGATGGTCAGCATCGTGAATCTTGTCAGGTCCGGGCTGGCGACGATCAGCGATCTTGTTGGGGCTGGACTGGCGGTTCCAACTATTGATTTGGGCGAGGTGATTCTTCTGAACCTTGTCATGGGCGAGCAGCTTGTCGGCGCGGGTCTGATGACGCAGGGTCAGCTTGACAGTTATGATTATCCGTCGGTGAGCACCGTAAGTCTGGTTAATGCACTTCTGGACGGTGGAGACGCGACTTCGGGTATTATTACGGTTGCGGACCTTGCTGCGAACGGTTTCTTCAGTGGACATATAGACCGCGGCGAACTGATTGCAAGCGGGCTGGTTACGAACAGTCAACTGAACGCGAGAGGCCTGACCAGTGATCCGGTGAATCCGCGTCTGCTGCTGTTTACGGGCCTGGTGACGGCGGAGCAGCTCGAAGCTGCGGGCCTGATGAGGGCGGCGGTCGACAAGAACGATCTTATTGCCGAGCTGGGGCTGACCGAGTCGCAATTAGTGGCGGCGGGGCTGCTGTCGGGTGTGATCGATGCAGCGGGTATCGTCGGCGAGGGGTGGGTGACTCTTTCGGCGCTGGAGGGAGCGGGCCTGATTCGTGAGCCGCTGATCGGGCGGGGCGATCTGGATCCGTTGGGGACTGTGGATTATGACGTATTGGGGCTTGGCCGGCTGGATATTCAGCGGTTGGTCGATGCGGGCCTGGTCGACGGCGACGACAGGGTTGACCTTGACGATCTGCTGGATACGGAGATAGCTTCGCTCGGGCGGGCAATGTTGAATGTGGCGGACCTTGTGCGGCTGGGGTTGATCGGGACGAGCGACCTTGACGGGTACGATCTTGATCTGTTCGGACTGTCGGGGCACAGGGTGTCGCTGGCGGGAGACTATGGTCTGAGTCTGGTGGGGCTGGTGTCGGACGCGGAGGCGGAGCTTGGGGCGGTTTTGAGCGGGGCGTTGGACCTGCTGATCGACGTCGACGGAGAGCCGGGCGGGGCGACGGAGGGGCAGGTTACGTTCAGCGTGAGGGACTTTGCCCTGACGGCGACAGTGGGCTTCGATGTGTTTGATCTGGATGTGCCGGCGCGATTAGGCTTTATCGGGGTGGTGTTGGCGGATGTGCCCGGGGTTGAGAACCACGTTCACGTGTCGTTGACTCGGACGGTGGTTTTGGACGGGGACGGCAATCTCGGTACGGCGAATGATCGGACGTTTACGTTCGAGGAGATTCTGGCGGAAGATTTTGACTCGATTGTATCGGCGGAGCTGACGGGCGAGGCTACGGCGGTGCTTCGGGGTATTACTGTGAATACCGGTTTGGGAGGACTGGGTGTCGCGCACGGGGCCGAGATACGGTTTGAGGTGGAGGATCTCGGCCGATCGAAATCCGCCAGCGATTATATTACGCTGGAGATGAAAGATATTCCGGGGATGTTCAGGGTTTATGAGTATCTTCGGCTGGATGATGTGATGGCGACGATTCTGCGGGCGCGGAACTATGTCTTGCAGGCGTTCGATCAGCTTCCGTTCTTCGTGACGGATCCGAACTCGCCGATTTATGAGCTGCTCAAGGATGTTACGATTCCGGGAATCAACAAGTCGCCGAGCGAGCTGTTTGGCGTTTTGGGGAAGATCAATGATGCGGTTGATCGCTTGCAGCGGGCGCTGCTGGATCCTGCGAACGATATTCAGACGCTGATCGGCTTCGTGATGGAGAAGCTGGGTCTGGACATTGATCTGGACAGCGAGGTTTTCTCGGTGAGTATTGCCGGGGGCGTTCTGGTGATGACGTTGAAGCTTGAGGAGGAGTTCGAGGAGACGGTTCCGTTCGAGTTCGATCTTGCGGCGTTTGCGGGGCTGGTTGGGGGGATTCCGGGGATCGAAGGGATCAGCGATCTGGTTGCGATAGCGGGCAGCGGTGAGATCAACGTCAAGGCTTTCGGGCGTGTGATGATTCAGGCGGGGGTGGATGCGTCGGGGCGGAGCGAGTCGCTGCCGGTGGATATATTCCTGTATGACTGGGATGAGGGCCTTGAGGCGGGGACGCGGGTTGACGCGGGGTTCAAGCTGCTGGCTCGGAATATATCGCTGAACTTCGAGGTTTTTGACAGTATCGGCCTGCGGACGAACGACGACGGTTTGGACTGGGACCGGGACGGCGTGGGCGGTCTGGACGGGGTGCTTTATACGACGGAGTTTACGATTGACGCCGACGGGGATGCGACGACGAATCCTGAGTTGATCGATCCGAGCGATCGGTCGGACTTTGTTACGGTGGCGTTTGTTCTGGATCAGCAGCCGGGGACGGGTGTGCCGGACGACGGGAAGTATCGGTTCAACGAGACTCTGCTGGGTGATAACGTGAACTTTGCGGGTGTGAGCGGGGGGTTTGAGCTGTTCATGCCGCTGACGATAGAGATTTTCGGCACCGAAATAGATATGACGACGCCGCTGTGGATTCGGACGAATCCGGCGTACAAGGGGGCTACGAATGAGGGGCTGGAGCAGGTTTTTCGGCATATGTTCGGGGTTGATCCGGGGCCGCATGATCCGGTGATTATTGAAGCGCCGAATATTGTGGATGAGTTAGGCAACCTGGTGGATAGTGTGATTCGGGGCCTGTTAGAGGATCTGGCGGGGTTCATCGGGGGGCTGAAGGAGCAGTTGCTGAGTTCGAACTTCTTCGATCTGGAGATACCGGGGACGGGGCGGTCAATCAACAGCTTCTTCGAAGAGGCGACGTTTGCGGATAACGGTCTTGCGGGCGTTGACACGGCGAGCGGTGTGGCGGCGTTTTTGGATGTGGATACGTATATCTATGCGTACCTTGAGACGGTCAGATGGATCGGGACGAATTCGGTGGCGGACGGCGGGGTGAGTGTCAGCGATATCTGGCAGGGTCTTCGCAATTACATAATGAATCACTGGGTGATTACGCTGCCAGGTGTGGGGGCGCAGTACAACAACAGCTTTGTGACGTTTGGGATAAACGGGTCAGAGCTGACGCTTTCGGTGAATGCGCCGTATACGCTGAGCGACACGGTTACGATTGATCTTGGGAGCGATCTTGGGGCGGCAGGGCTGGAGTTTGATGCGGCTTTGAACCTGGACGTGAATTTGTCCTTGGGGCTGTCATTCAGCTTTACCGTTGATCTGGCGGGGGAGAACAGTTCGTTTGACTTCGGAGAGCTTTTCTTCGACGCGGCATTGAACGCCACGGGGATCGATCTTGGGGTGAGCTACGGGAACGTTGGGATATCGACGAATGCTTCGGGAACGGCGGGATTGCGTTTGGGCGGAAGCGTTTACACGCATGGCGGGGAGTTTACGTTCAATCACTCCGCAAACAAGGCGGGGACGGTTACCTATGAGAACAGCGTGTCGCTGTTCCTGCCGTTCTATGTTATGGGTGTGGAGTTGGGGTCGCTGAGCTTTGCGGATACGGACTTTTATGACGGGGTTCTGAGTCCTGGTTTCAGCGTTGATTTGCGTGATATCGGGGGGATACTGACCGAAGCGGCTTACCTTGTTCTGGACTGGCTTGGGCAGGAGATTGATGATCTTAAGGGGGATCTGGTACCGATCTATGCGGCAGACGGTACTGTTATCAGCGAGGGCAATCAGTATCTGACTCAGGCGATTCCGGGGACTGATGTTTCGCTGGATCGGATTCTTGGTTTGGACAGCCTGCTTAATCTTGGCAAGTACATCAGGCATTATCTGCGGCCGGCTTTGGGCAGTTCGGGATTTGTGCGGGATTACAGCATTCCGTTGGGCAATCCCGGGGCGGCCGGGGAGACTGGGACCAATTACTATGGTCCTGAGGGGCCGACGTTGGGCGGTTTCTTCCAGTACCTTGAGGCTAACTGGATACCGACACTGGGCGGTCAGGCCGGCGGGCTTGCCTGGGAAGCGATCATGGACGGAGACGATATCGTCGGCATCGACATTACGTTCACCCAGGACTTCCCATTCACGCGGACGGTTGGGCTGAACTTCGGCAACGAGGTTGAGAGCATCGGACTTACGGTCGACGGCGACATGGAAATGAACCTCGACGTGCTCATTGATCTTGCGATGGGTTTGTCGTTCAATTGGGTGACCGACGAGATTGACTTTGACATCAATCACCTGAGATTCCAGGGCCATGCGTCGGTGGACGACATTGTGGTGGGTGCGTCGATCGGGCCGCTACGGGTAAGCCTTGGAAACGAGACAGGTCAAAAGGGTCGGCTGTCTTTGGACGTGGGTGCGGAGCTATCGTATATAGACGGTGTTTTTGATTTTTCTCCGACAATGAATACGGCGACGGAGCATAACAATTACATCGACGTGCAGCTTCCGATCTATGCGTCTTTGGGGGATGTAAGTTTCGGGGGAAGCGGCAGTCCGCCTCAGGTGTCGCTGAGCGGGACGATCTTCCCGTCGGCGGGTGGACCGGCGCTGAGCTTTGCCCATGAGAACATGGAGCAACTGCTCGATTTCAGTGATTTCAACATAGGCTCGCTGATTGCGATTATCCAGAGCACTTTGGACTGGCTGAGCGACCTGAGCGGTTCGGACTTCATGTCATACAGGGTTCCGGCGATCAACAAGACATTGGGCGAATTGTTCGACTTCGCGACTATTTTCGCCGACCGGGTGATGTCCCGGATCGATTTTGAGCAAATAAGGTCAATTCAGGACTTTATCGATCAGTTCGTAGGTGCTGGGATACTTCCGGCGGGCTTGAACGTGGTCTATGATTCGGTGAACCGGACACTGAATCTGCCGGTGAACTTCGGTTTTGATCTTAACGACTTCAATCTGCGAAACCTTCAGAACCTTGGGCAGGTCGACTACGAGCAACTGCTTAACATGGGGGCGATTGATCCGGATGCGATGTTCGACAAGGACACGATTCTGGACGGTCTGCTTTCGATGGTGGTTACACCTCTTCGGGAACTGGCTCGGTGGGACCTGATCGGGGCTGACTACTTCAATCCGGGCACCAGCATTTCGATTACGCAGATGGTTGACCTGGGACTGATCCCGTCGGGCGTCCTTGCGGGGACTTCGATATCACTGACGGATCTGCTTAACTCAACAGCGGTGAACGTCAGTCTTACCGACCTGTTCGACTATGATCTGTTGTCGGCGGCGAACTTTGCGGCGGGCAAGCTTCTTGACTTGAACGCACTGTTGTCTTCCCGGCTGATAACTCTGAGCGACTTGCAGGCATTGGGCGTAACGCTTTATGGTCGTGACGGTGTGAGCGTTGTTACCAATCCTGTGGACGCAGGGTTTGTAAGCCTGACATCGCTTCTAAGCAAGCGTGCATATTCACTCGCGGATGCGATCAGCATGGGATTCCTTTCGCAGAGCGAGTTCAACCTGGCTGGCACCATCTTATCCATCGCCAACCTTGAGAGTACCGGGCTGATCACAGCGGGGGCTCTTGCTTCTCTGGGGGTTCCAAATATATCATTGGGTGATCTGCTGTCGTCGGACCTTGTCAGCGTGAGTCTGACGGACCTTATCAACGAAGGTCTTGTGGGTCGCGGCAATCTGGGCGATCTTGCGGATGTTGCGGCTCGGCACCTTGGTTTCCAGGGCTTCGACCTGTATGATATGGTCGGTCTTGGAATGATCACGCAGAGTCATATCACGTCGTTTGAGTATGACTTCTTCAATATTCAGAACCTGCCGATCGACTTCGGATTCGATCTGGGCGGTGTTTTGGAGATGGGTACGACCGCGACGATTGACGCGCGGGTGTCTGTCGAGGCTGGTTTCGAGTGGGTGATTGATTTCGACGGGCTCACCGGCACGGAAGGCTTGCAGTTCCTGATCAACAACGCACGGGTCGCGGGGCGGGCATCGTTGGACGTAGAGGATCTGGAGTTTCTGGCGCGACTGGGATTCATCGAGCTGACGGCGGGCGGTCCGGGTACGGATTCGGGCGTTCACCTGTTTGCCGAAGCGGTTCTTACATTGGATGAGGACGGCGATATCAACACGACCAACGATCGCCAGTTCTCGTTCGTGGACCTGATTACGGGGGGGTTGATCGATCATTTTCTGTTTGATTTCACGGGTTTCGGCGAGGCTCGGCTTCGGAATCTGGACATTAATCCGAACATACCAGGTCTTAACGAGGCCGGGCTGAACGCGATGGAAGTCAGCATCACGATACCGAACTTCCTGAACTGGGACGTTGTGGAGGTGATCACGCAGGGTACCAAGACGGATCAGGAGATTCGCGAGCAGCACCTGGATCGAGACCACGTGGTGATCATTATTCCGAACTTCGACGACGTGTTCAACGTTCGGAATATGGACTTTGCCTCAATCATCGAGGCGATTCGTATGGGGGTGGAGTTCCTGGAGTCGGCGCTGGAGGATACGTCATTCTACAACGCACAGATTCCGATTATCAACCGGCGGATAAGCGATGCTTTCGAGTTCGTCGAAGACCTGCTGGACAAGGTTCAACTTGCGGCGACAGATCCGGCGGCGGTCTTGCAGGAGGTCGAGGACATCATCGAACGTGCGCTGGGCATCAATGACAATAATGCTCTGCCGATAGACCAGCAGACATTTGCATTGTCGCTGGACGGCAGCGACGTTCTCAAGATTCATATCCAGTGGGACAAGTTCCTTTCGGACTTCCTTGCCGAAGAGTACATGAACCTGAGTTTTGCGTTCAACCTGGGGGATATGATCGGGATATTCGGCGGTTCGCTTGGGAGCGGCTGGGATTTCATCAATGAGCTGGTCAGCGCGGGCGCCGACATATCGTGGGACGCATTCGTCGAGATGACCATCGAAGTGGGGATTGACTTTGGCGGCATCCTCGAGGGGGATATCGACTTCTTCCTCTATGACTATGACGACCGCGGTACGCCGAGCACGTCCGACGACAGAGGCACGCGTGTAACCATCGGTGTGAAGGTGGAGGGGACCAATCTTGAGCTGATGTTTAACCCGTTCGAGATCGGCGTGAAGAACGGATCGGCGCACTTAGGCGTTCTGACTTACGACAACGGGCATAACTATTATACGCCGGGCGCCCGTGTGGTTTCGGCGGACTTTGCGACGTTCACGTTGGGCATAGATCAGCAGACGGGCGGCTCGGACGACGGGCGGTTTTACCTGTTTTCGGAGAATATCGCGGACAACTTCACATACGATCTTGTGGGCGGGTTCGACGTTTATCTACCGCTGGAAATACCGCTGCTGATTGTCGAGCCGCTGCACGTCTACACGAACAACCATCCTGTAACAGGCTGGGGTCAGGGTGCGCTGCTGGAGGCTTTCCGGCGACTTGGCGGGGGCGGTTCGGGCGGTCCGGATGCTGTGATCGTGGACCTTCCGACGATTACGATGCCCGAGTTCGACCTGATGAGCATTCTGAACAATCCTGGTTATATACTTGACGGGATTGACTGGGCTTTGGGGATGCTGCAGGACGGGCTTTCGTCGAGCTTTGTGCAGGATATTCCGCTGATCGGGGACAAGCTGAACAAGGCCGCCGGTTTTCTGCGTGACATCCGGGTGGGTTTCCTGGCGGACCTCAGGGCTCGTCTGAACGGTCCGGGGGCGGCAATTGCGTTTATCCGCGATTCGATGTGGGACGTTTTCGGGCCGAGCGGACTTAACATTATTCTCGATGCGGACGGCAACGGCAAGATCGAGAAGAAGGATATACATGTCGGCTGGTACGACGCGGAAGGGAACCTGCTGAAGGTATGGAAAGAGGGCGAGAGCGTACCTCGCGACGGGTATATCTATGATTCAAGCGGGAATCATCTGGCAGGGGCGACGGAGGTTCCGACAGGCGGGTTCCAGATCCATGCGGACGCCGACGCGATCCAGTTCGACATTCCGTTGGGCGGGATTGTATTCGGAACGGGGATCGACATTCCGCTGAATATCGATGTACCGGGTTTCGGCTTGCAGGTTGACGGCGGGTTTGCCCTTGAGATGAGATGGAGCTACGATTTCGGGTTCGGGCTGAGTCTTGAAGACGGTTTCTACCTGAGCACGAATGATGTGGACGATCCAGGTGATCCTGAGCTGGAGGTGGAGATCGCAGCGTTCCTTGACGGGCAGCCTTTGAACAACGCCACGGTGACGCCGTTCTATGCCGAGGGGAAGCTTCTGTTCTTCATTCTGAGTGTTGAGGACATCGACCGTGACGAGGACCGTGCGGGATTCCAGCCGAGCGGTGTTTTCGGGTTCCTCGAACTGGACATCATGGGCGACGCGGGAACGGGCCGGCTGACGCTGAACCGGCTGATCTCTTCGCCGATTACGGATGTGTTCGATATAAACTTCGGCGTTGACGCAGCGCTGAATCTTACTATGACCCTCGATATCGGCGGCATCGGTCTGCCGCGATTGAAGGCTGACTTTGTGGCTACGTGGGGCTGGGACCTCGACAATGGGGCCGGCGAGCCGGAGTTCGGGCTGTATAACCTGCGGATCGAGATCGGGACATTTATCACTGATGTGCTGAAGCCTATTACAGATAAGATCAGTGATATCCTTTCGCCTTTCAAACCGATCGTGGATGTTCTGCTGACGGATATCGACGGTCTGGGCACTTTTGTCGATCCTCCGAACCTGCTTGGTTTGATCAATCTGATCGCACGGACACTGGGTTATTCGGAACTGCCGGAGGCGTTCTTCTATGCGGTCAAGAGCATCATCGATATCGCGCTTCAGGTCGATTCGATGATCGGTACGGACGGTGAGATTCTGTTGGGCGATATTCTTGGGCTGGGTACGAGCAACGTTACGGCCCGGCAGGCGCAGAGCTCGCTGCCGTCGCAGCTTCAGTCATTCATGGACAGGATTACGTCTGAGAGCACCGGACAGCGTTCTTCGACGGGGGTTCAGAGCGGCGGCTCATCTACAGACAGGGGCGGATTCCAGATCGTCGACTACATTCTGGATATCAGTAACTGGATGAAGCTGATTACGGGCGGGGATGCGATCCTGTTTACCTACGAGATGCCGTATCTTGAGTATGAGCTGAAGTTCCGTCAGCAGATTGCGACGATTCCGATTGGGCCGGTGGTCTTGAATCTTTACGCTGTGGGCGGATTCAGCATCGCTGCGGATCTTGGCTTCGGGTATGACACTTACGGGATCAAACGGGCGATTCAGACGGGCAACTGGTGGTATGCGTTCGACGGATTCTATATCGCGGACTGGGGCATTACGAGCGGCGTTGAGAAGGACGAGCTGACGTTCGGGATAGAGATCGGTCTGGAGGCGTCGATCTGGGCTCTGCTGGTGGAGGCAGGTCTTGGGGGAGTTGTCGGGTTCGAGGCGGGGCTGGACCTGCAGGATATCAACGACGACGGGCGCATTCGGATATCCGAACTGATTACGATGTGGAATTATACCGGCAATGATGCGCCGGGCGGTCTTTTGAATATCATCAATCTGCACGGGCGGGTGTATTTCAAGGCGTATGTATTTGTCGACGTGGGCATATCCATTCCATTTGTCGGCAAGATCATGTCGCGCGTGGTCGACTGGACAATCTTTGATATTACGCTGGCGGAGTGGGAGTATAATGCGCCGAAGGTGCAGCCGGTGCTTGCTACCATTGACGGGGATACTCTGGTGCTGCACAGCGGCAAGCGGGCGGGGCTTCGTGAATACCTTGATACCGAAGACGGCGGGGAGCATTTTACGCTGACGGGTGATTCGAGTTCGATAACGGTTGGTTACGGGGAGTGGAGCTGGACTTATACGGGCAGCTTTGCGAAGGTGATCGGCGACGGCGGCGAGGGCAACGATGTTTTTGACGCTTCGGGGTTGTCGGGGGTTGCGGTGGAGTTTGACGGCGGTCCTGGTGATGATCGGCTGACGGCGGGTTCAGGGGCTTCGGCGAGGCTGATCGGCGGGCCGGGGAATGATACTTTGAACGCGGCCAACGCGATTGGGGAGGTTTATATTGACGGCGGTGAAGGCGACGACCGGATCACCGGGGGTACGTCGGCGCTGGCGACGAATACGCTTCTGGGCGGTCCGGGCGACGACAGGATTACCGGCGGTGACGGGGATGACTTTATAACGGGCGGTCCGGGGGCGGATTCGCTGACGGGCATGGGCGGGACGGATACGTATTACTTCAGTACGGGCTTTGGCGAGGACCGGTTCCGTGATCTGGACGGGGATACGATCCTTGACTTCAGCGCGGTTACCGACAATATGATTGTCAGCATCAGCGATACGGGCATTTCGATCAACACGCCGAACGAGGAACTGCGGGTTGGGCGGGCGAAGGTGACGCATCTGATACTCGGCACGGGCGACGATACGATAATGATATCGAGTCCGCCGGAGGGGACGATTGTAATCGAGGACACGGGGGGCGCGTGCAAGTATTATTATACGTTGGGGCGCAATTCGTCGACGAAGGGCGACGGGATTATTTCCATTGTTGATAACGACGCGGCGTTCGATGAGGTGATTCTTCTGAATCTGATCGGGATGCAGATGGATCCGAACCTGCCGGATATCCTTACGATCAACGATCATGAGATGCGCAATGGGCGTGAGGTGATACGGTGGACGGATGACGTTGAGAAGTTTACGCTGGTCTGCCAGGCATCGACGACAGACGATCAGGGTGTTACGACATTCCATCCGCGCGACTTGACGATTGTTTCGACGGTTCCGGGCGGGTCAAACATGGGTGCGAGCGACCTGTATATTTCGGCGCGTAATCTGACGATCCGGCCGGCGGTTGCGGGCGGGCCGATGCACTTTGCGGGCGACAACATCGTGATCGAGGTGGTCGAGGACGTGGTGCTGGATACTTCGGTGCATGCGACGGGGGATTTCGATATTACGGCGGACAGCATTGGTTCGCAGTACGGCTCGACGAATCCGCTGGCGGCGGACAATGCCGACGCGGTGGGGACGATTGATCATGCGATCGACGCACATGACCTGGACTGGTATATCCGGGTGAGCAGCCTGCGGGTGAACGTGCAAATGAACGCGATCAACGACGGCAAGCTGAATATCTATACGGCCAACGAGGCTGATGAGGCTTATATTGCACTGTATCAGAAGATCACTTCGGGCTCAGGGGATAATCGTGATGAGTTGGGCGGCGGGGTCATGCGGTTTGTGGCTCAGGGCGAGATTCGTCTGTACGCCGGGATGCGTTTCTTAGGGGCTGAGTCGCATCTGATACTGGCCGGGGATAATATTTTCAATCATACTTACGCGGGGTCCAACAAGATCGAGACAACGGTCGGCGGGTTGACGGTTCTGACGCGGACCGAGGGTACGGTTGCGGGCAGCGAGATCGTGGTGGAGGAGACGGACAGCCTGGTGATTTACGGGCTGACGGGTATTCCGGATGCTCCGGACGGCAATCCGGTGGGCGTGTCGAGCGCTCATGGGATTATTTCGATCACACTGTTTGGCGTTGATGCACGGCTGACGCTGGAGACGGGCAGCATTATTGCGCGGGCGCCTGGCAAGGATATTACGCTTCGGGCGGATGATTTTGACTTTTTGTCCGGGCCGGTGGAGCGTGACGCCGATCCGGATCGTGCTCGCGGCGGGGTGATCGGAACTGGCAAGCTGACGCTTGTTGCATCTCATGCCGAGTATTTTGTTCTGGGTACGGCGGCTGAGCATCCGATGGGCAATGACTGGACGTACATAAGGGAGATGTATCCGGCGTTTGCGGCATATCCGTGGTGGGTTGGCGGCAACTTTACGGGTGAGGGGCCGGATGCGACGTATGACGACGACGGGTCGCTTTTTACCAATACGGTGCACCTGTCGACGCGGGACCTTTCGGCGATTAAGGAAGGATTTACGCTGATCACGATCGGCGACGGCTCGACTTATCGGATGATCTTCGGCGATGCGATGGACGCGCAGATTGTCAAGAAGGACGGGCGGCCTCGTGTGCGCGATTCGTCGTTCCGCGATGATATTGTGCTGAATGCTCAGCGGATATTCATTGAGGGCGAGGTGGAGGCTCAGGCTCATATCGGCGATCCTCTGGTTGTGGTCCAGATGAACACCGAGCGGCTGCATATCAAGTCGAAGAATATTAATGCTCCCTTAGGCGGGCTGGATTCGGGGATCACGGGCGATATTCTGGATCTGTTCGGGATTACGCAACGGATGATCGTTGACGGGTGGGTGATCACCAATCACGGCAATATAATGGTCAATATTCAGGGGGCGGGCGAGACGTACGTGTCGCCGATGATGACGGACGTGCTTGACAGCAGCAAGCGGCTGAACAATTTCATCCAGGGCGTCCAGGGTATTCTACGGACAAACAAGGACGGCGGCGTCATCGAGATCATTACCAGGAACAGCGTGGTGCTGGAAGGGCGGTCTTATGTATACGGGGAGGGGGCACGGATTACGGTTCTGCCGGGTACATTCTTTGAACTGGTTCAGATTGCCGGCGGGATGTATGCTCCGGGTGAGAACAGCCTGATTCACATCGAAGCGCCGGGTGCGGTTTATATCAACGGGGAGATTCTTGCCGGTGCGGAGTGGCGTGGCGGCGTAAAGGTCAAGGTTGCCGATGGGGCGGACGTGGTGATCACGACGCCGCACGAACTGAGGATTTATGGCGCTATTACGTCTACCGACGTGATGCAGTTGGAAGGCAATATCGACTGGGATTACAACGACCGTGACGCGGTTGACGCGAGCATTCACCTGACGGGTCAGTTGACTTCTCTGGCGGATAACAGCCTGCTGCGTCTGGAGGGGCCGGACGACATCATTATCGAAGGCAGCATTTTCGTGCGGGGCAAGAACTCGGGGCTGCTGATCGATTCGGGCCAGCGGGTGAAGTTTGCGACGTCATTCGTGGAGGTCGAGGACGGCATAGACATCTTCGGGCGCGGGCAGACTGCCGATCTTGATCTGCTTGACCAGACGGGCAATCCGCTGGTGAGCAGTGTGCTTGTCGAGGCGACGGCTGTGATTACGTCGTTCCAGAACGGCAGCAATGTGAATGTTTGGGGCGCATACGACGTGGATATTTTCGGTTCGATTGTTGCGGGCGGGGCGATCGGTCCGATGGGTGTTACGTGGTCGGGGACGGATTCACAGGCGACGATTATCGCCGGTGAGCAGGTTTATCTGGACAGCGGCGTGCTGGCTTCGGATACGGTGCGGCTGATAGGCGGGGCGGCCGGGCCGGATGACGTGAGCCTGGATCCCGAAGGCGTCGATCAGCGAGTAAGCGTGATTGTGACGACCGCCGGCGGTATTACGGCGGCGGGACGGACCTCGGACGGATCGCACGGTCTGGTCTATATCTACGGCGAGAGCGGCGTGGAGATGATGGGGCACATCTACTCCGGTGCGAACAAGATGCTGCTGTTCGACGCGGAAGGAAACCTGATCAAGGAGATTATCGATTGGGATACGAGCATTGGCGGGGACGTGATTATTGAGTCGCCCGGGCAGGTATTCATCGGAGGATGGGCGAAGAACGAACGGAACCAGGTGGCTCTGGCGGGGGACGTCGATCTTTACTTCGAGAGCGAGGGCGGTACGCCGTTAGGCATGATAACGATAACGGCGGCCATGACGGAGGGCAACGAGCGGCTGAGCGACCTTATAGGCCAGATTCAGTCATCGCTGGATAGCGTGTTCGGCGGGGCGATCAACGTGGCGGCGAGGGACAACCGTGTGATCTTTGCCAGTGATACTCCTTTTGTTCTGACGGCATCGTCGATCAACGTTACATTGTTGGGACTTCCGGGCGGCAACGTTGCGGCCAACGAAGTCGTGCCGGACGCGCTATACACGGCGGTTGCGGCATACAGCGCGCCGGTGTCTGCACAGCATGTTACGCTGAAGGTCAACAAGGGCGACGGCAGCAACTGGGGACAGGTTGCATTCACAGTTGAGGCGGGGACGACGCTTCAGCAATTGGTCAATCAGTTGAACCAGGTGCTGGATAATTCCATCCTTAATGACTTCCGCGCACAGGCCGACGCGGGGCGATTGGTGCTGACGAACGCCTATGATTTCGAACTGGATGAGGCGTCGGTGAACGTCGGCGTGTTGGGGATGACCGACGTCGATGGCGGGACGGTGGTTTCAACTCGGGCGTCATCGACATACGAGATTCGCGCGATCAATTCTCTGTTTGGCGAGGTGCTGGTTACCGGCGGATACATCGCGGCCAAGAATGAAATTCATTTGCGGAACGTGGACACGGCTGAGCATCCCTATACGGGTCCGGACATCGGCGTTCGGATACAGGGGTCCAGTGAGATCACGACTCACGTGGATTACAGCTTCATCGAGATCAACTCGAAGTACGATGCTGAGATCGAGGGACATCTGATCGCCGGCGGCAAGGTGGTCAATACACGAGACGCGGAGACGGGCGGGTATATCGGGTCAGAACTGATCGACTTTGGCGCGTCGACGGCACATACGGAGATCCGGATCACGGCCGAGCATCAGGTGCGGGTTGGCACGGTGCTGCGGGCGGGCGGCAAGATACGTATTACCGGCGGCGACGATCCGTTCGAGGGCGATCCGAACGACATCTTCAATTTCACCGACACGAGCGTTCTGCTCTACGGGTCGGCTCTTCTGGAGACGTGGGGGGAGAACAGCCAGATAATCCTGGATGGGCCGGACGCGATCAAGGTTCTTACGCCGACGCATTTCCACGAGATTGAGCCGGATGTCTGGGTTAAGGGCGAGATGGCTCGTATTGTTGCCGAAGGCCGGTTCATGCAGCAGGGGTACCTGCCGGTCGACGTGGTTTTCCACATGTGGAAGCGCGTGGGCGACGATGAGTTCGACGAGTGGATCACAATTCCGGCGATTGACGTCGGCAATGATGCGGCGCTGATCGCGTTTATCCAGATGGTGTTCAACGGCAGCAATCACTTCGCCATAGACGACAACTTCGAGGTCGGCTACGAAGGCCGCTACTTCATGATGACCGGGCACGGGTTCGATTTCGCGATACTTGCGGATTCGGAGAACATTGATCTGCTTGGGCTTGCGCCGGTGATCAGTTCAGTGAAGTACTACCCGCGGGCGCGCATAGTTGCGGATGTTGCCCTGCCGACGACCGGTCAGCTTGTGGCGGATGTGCGGCTTGATATGCGCATGATAGACCCGATGGGTGTGACGATCGAAAATTCGGTGACGATCACGGCGGCATCGACGGCAACCAATACGAGTCTGGCCGATCTGATCGACGACATCAATGCGGCGCTTGACGCCAGTGCGCTTGCACCTGTCGACGCGGTGCTGGTCGACGGAAAACTGATGCTGACGAGCCTTGGCTATGAGTTCGAGGTGCTGGCGACAAGCGAACATGTCAATCTGCTTGGGTTGCGGGGTACGTGGGAGACGGTTGAATACCGGGAGCTTTCCGAACTTCTGGCGTCAGGCGCAGTGCCGACGACGGGTCAGTTGGTGCGCGACGTTGTTCTTGTGATCCGGATTGACGAAGTCGACCTGGATGACATACTGTTGGGCGCGGTTACGATAACGGCGGCGAGTGCGTCAGATAATTCTGCAATTGCGGATTTGATTGCGGACATCAATAACGCGCTTAATACGACAGAGGTCCCGCGTTATGCAGGGACTTATTTCGGCGATTATATTTATGCGGAAGACAGGGGGGGCAGGCTGGTTCTTGTGGGGACGCATGATTTCAAGATCAAGAGCGCGTCTCGGAATGCGGTGCTCTTAGGTCTGACGGGCGGATCAGACGTGGCCGCCGGTTATGTATTCTTCAATGCTTATCTGAACGCGGAGGCGGCGCCTGCTTCGTCGGTGCTGGTAAGCGCGGTTACGCTTAATGTGGTCATCACGGATACGGCGGGCGTGCGGCAGGCTGCTGCGGTTGTTGCAGTGGACGGTACGAACATCACGCTGGACGACCTTGCGGAGGACGTTGGTGCGGCGCTGCTGCTGGCGGGGGCGGGTGATATCGTGGTGCGTGCAGAGGGGGGCAAGCTTGTCTTTGAGAGTCTTTATGACTTCGTGATCAAGGGTACGTCGGTGAACGCCGGTCTGCTTGGGCTGGCGCTTGGCGGCGACAAGACATCGACGCGAGCAGAGTCGGTATATGAGGTCGCAGGGGCCAACGCGATTCCGACGACCGGTGTGTTGGCTGAGGACGTTTGGCTGGAGGTTGAAACAACCGACAGCGATGAAGTTACGACAAGCGCGATTGTGAGCATCCCGCGGATCGATTCTCTGGCTAATCTGTCGGCTGCCGACCTTGCCGCGGTGGTGGAAGCGCGAATGAGGGCGGCGGGCTTCGATATTGTTGTCAGTGATGAGGGCGGGCGGCTTCTGTTCGCCAGCGAGACGGTGGATATCCGCCTGGGCGGCGGCTCGGCGGCGGACCTTTTGGGGCTTATCGACGTTGCGGCGGGTACGGCGGAGGAATCGAGCCGCGAGCCGTCGCTGTTCGAACTGATTTCAGACGATGGTCTTGTTACAACGGGCGTCCTCGCGGACAACATTGCGTTTAACGTTGTCATGTCGACGATCGATCCGAACGACGATCCGGCGCGCCTGAGCCCGGACCTTGCGGCTCGGGATGCGATTACGGGGCATCGGGAAAACGTGGTTTACGGAACGGTGATTGTCTATCGCAGCGATACGTTGGACAATGCGGCGGCGACCAACGAGGCGTCGCTGAATAATCTGATAGACGATATCAATACTGCGTTTGCCCGCGGCGGGTTCCGGGAGATCGAGGCATCGCTGGACGAGGCAGGCAGGATTGTCTTCTCCAGTGCGCGGGCGTTTGAGATCGACGTGGAACATGCGGTGCTCAGGGCTGAAGGGGCAATACCATCGGCGGTGCTGGCGAGCAATGTGAGACTTGACCTTCGAATAGCACTGCCGGGCGGGGAGTACTCGACATCCGTAGTGATTGTCAGCGACGCAAGCAACACTTCGATGGATGACCTGTGGAAGGATATCAGCAGTGCGTTCAAAGCGGCGCTTCCGAGTGACTGGATAAGGGTTCGGCTGGTCGGCGACTACGTGGAGTTTTACAGCAGGTATGCGTTTACTATCGAGGGGACTTCGTCGAACGCCAACCTGCTGGGTCTTGCGGCGGTGGCTGCGGGGAGCGATACGGCTGGGATTCGGCTGGAGCCGGCGAGCAATGCGCATGTGATTGGTCTTGCGGGTGTTGATTCCGCGGCGCAGCTTGCTGTTCGGCCGCCGGTGGTGCACCGTGTGACGCCGGTTGACAGCATGGTCAACGGAGTACTTTCGGATGATATTACGCTGCGTCTTTCAATTGGCGGCGGCACTTATGTGGGGACGGTGATCGTCGCGGCATCGGCGACCGACGGTACGCAGGCGGGTACGACGGCGAATTCGGGAATCGCCGATCTTGTGGATGACATCAACAGGGCTCTGGCGGCGGCAGTTGTGCCTGGGCATCCGGGTATGTACTTCGGAGACCTGATTACGGTGCGGGACGAGCGAGGGGTGCTTGTCTTTGTGAGCGATCACAGCTTCGTACTGAACAGCCAGGCGGGCGACCATCTTGATCAGTTGGGATTCGGGATCGGGGTGTTCAGTTCGGCCTTGTCGACGCCGGATTACGAGATCGAGGGGGATGTCGAATTGCCCGTTAACGGCATACTGACCGCGGACGTGGCGCTGATTGTGGAGATCGACAACGGCTTTGGAGGCACCTGGACGGCGACAGTGGTGATCGAGCAGTCGGAGACGGCGAAGAATACCGGTATTGGCGATCTGCTGCTGGATATCGAGAACGCGTTAATCAGCGCCAGGGTGTTCGATGGTGCAGTGGCGACGGGGGCTTACGCCAGCCAGTTTGTTGTCGTCGGGTCGCGGTCCGGGCGTCTGGTTCTTTCTTCGTCGCGTGCGTTTACGATTGACGGTGACACATCGGTGAATCCCGCGCAGATTGGACTGACGGCGGCAGGACCGGGCAGCGATGTTGCGTCGGTTCAGACGGTACCGGTCGATGAACTGGCGCCGTTCGATGCAGTTGCCGGACATCGCGTCTCGCTTCCGGCGAGCCGCGGCCTGGCAGGCGATGTTGTGCTTGATCTGCGGGTTTACGATGCGTATCCCGATCCGGTAAGCGAATACACGGTTACTATCAGTGCGGCGCTTACGGCGAACAATTCAAGCATCAGCGATTTGGTGGCAGATATCAACAGTGTTCTGCCGGCGGATGTACGAGCCGTGGAGGAGAACGGTTTCATCGTATTCGAGAGCGGTTACAGGTTCCAGATCGAGTACAAGTCGGTCAATGAGGGCCTGCTGGGACTGACAGTTATGCCGCACGGTGAGGATATCAAGGCTAACCGTTCGTCGAACAGCGGCGTGCTGACAGATGATGTGACGTTTGTGCTCTGGGTGAACCTGGGGACACAGAAGATTGTCGGTGAGGTTACAGTATCGGCGTCGGACACGGCTGATAACCGGACCGGCGGAAGGATCATGGATCTGGTGTTGAATATTCAGACGGCGCTGAATACCGCCAGCTATGTGAATCTTGCCAATGAGCCCTACACGGATGATTTCGGAAATGATCCGGTTACGGTCGGCGGGGCGGCTGATCCGATCGTGAAGGTCAAACTGAAGAACGGCAAGATACTCTTGAGCAGCCAGTATTACTTCAAGATTCTGGCTGATTTTGAGAATCCGTCGGGGATGGGTCTGCTGGAAAGCGTCAATGCGGGGCTGTTAGGGCTGGACACAGTGGCGGACGGGACGGACGTGGAATCTTCGCGGCCGTTCAATATTATCGCGAAGGCGGCGGGTTCGGAGGTCATATTCGGGTCGGCTGAGAACCCGGTCGGGGAGCTTTACATAGCGGGCTCGGTGCTTTCGGATCGTCAGATCACACTGGTTGAGGGGCCGGATACTTATCTTGATCTGGACTGGTCGGCGCTCTTGCAGACGATCAACGGGCCGATAGTCCTGGACCTGGGTGATAACGGGTTCCTTAAGGGCGATCTGATCGCGGGCGGGGTTGAGGGTGATGTCGTTCTTACGGCAAGGGATACGCTGACGCTCAACGGCCTGATACTTGCTGATCGGAACGTACTGATATCGGCGGGGCATACGGCGGTTAGTGCAGGCGCCGACAGCGTAATGATCAGCCCGACGGCGTGGCTGGGGACGAGGAGTCCGTCGGCGATCGCTCAGCGCATTGAGATAGACGGGTACAACAATGTGATCGTGAACGGCCCGATTGGTTCGCTGCAGACGGATGATCCGCGCATGGTCGGCGACGTGGTGGTGCATTCGGAGCATGGCGACGTTGTGGTTACCGGGGAATCTGGCTGGATCGAGACCGGCGGGCGGATTGTGATTACCGGTGAGAATATCGTGATCGATGGCGTGATCAAAAACGCCGGGGCGACGGCTCCAGAGCCGGTGGGCGAGCCTGGGGCTGAGAATTATGAAGTGGTGATCAGTCCGTCGGCGACGCTGACACTGACCGGGGACGTGGATGCGTTTGGTTCGATTCTGATCGTCGTGCCGACAGACTTTGTTGTGGCCGGGCAGATCGAAGCGGGCGGGGTGGAGACGTTCCATTTCATTACGGAGGAGCGGGGCTTTTTGGAGGGGGGCGACGAGCGTGTGCGGATCGTGGCGCCGAATATCGCAATTGGCGGGGGCACGGGTATCGAGGGGGCCGACGGCACCGATGCGGATACGAGTCCGGCTCTTAATGAGGGGCAGACGTATCCGCTGGCGGCTTGGGTTGTGGCGAGCGGACGGGTGCAACTAATTGCGACGGGCGGGATAGACATCGGCGCGGCCAGTCGCGTTATGGTGCGACATGACAACGGCTTGATTGAGATGCAGGCGCCTTACGTTGATATTCTTGGCGGTTTGTATGCGGGGGCCGATCCCAATCGGGTGCTTATGGGCGAGGCACCGGGGGTTACCTGGAGGGGCGAGCAGGCCGGCGTGCAGATCGCGGCAGAAGAGATGGTGACGATCGGCGGCTGGGATGAGGCGACTGATCTGGACGTGGTGAACGGCGATGCAGCGGCTGTCGGCGAGACGATTGAGCGGGGCGGGTTCGTTCAGGCGACGGGCGCGGTCAGTATTACGGTAACGGGTGGGGCTACGCCGAAGTTCCTGCTGATGGAGAGCAGTTACATAAGTACTGACAGCGATGCGGTCAGTGTGAATATTGCTTATCCGTCGGCTTTCAGTTCGGTGATGATTGCCGCCGACAGCGGAATTACGATACAAGGCGTGATTCAGGCATTGGACGCGGACTCGGATGTTACTCTTATTTCAGGTCGGGATCAACTGCTCATCGCCGGTTACGTTGAGGCGGGGGATCAGCTTGTTCTGACGGGGGCCAACAGCCTTTCGGAGGCGGACATCAGTGTGCTGCTTACGAAGCTGCTGTACGAGACGCGGACGGTTGAGGTGATGACCACGGGTGGGGCGCTGGGCAGCTTCACTATTGATGCTAACGGACAACTTATAGATGACTTTGGATTCCTGATTGCGCGGAATGCGTCGGGAGAGGTGATTACTGATGTGTTCGGTACACCGCAACTCCTGGTCGATTCTCAGGGACATTATATTCTGGGCGGTATGCCGATCTATATCGGTTACGACGATTCGGAGACGCCTTTCTACGTGGATAAGGAAGGGTATCGACTTGTCGAGTACTTCGAGTTATTGGCCGGTAATCCGCTGCCCGGCAATGGACGGATTACTTCCAATGTTACGCTGAATCTTGTGCTGGATGACGGTTTGGGAACGGTTGTGAGCGGTGCATCCGTGGTTATCAATGCGGCGGCAACTTCCGCTTTCAACTCCAGCACCCAGTTGATAAACCATATCAACACGGCCATTAATGCAAGTCCGTACGCGGCTATTGAGGCGGTTGAGCGCGACGGCATGCTGGTGTTGACGGTTGTGGGCTATGAAATTGAGGTCGAGAGCACGTCGGTAAATCTTGCCCAGTTGGGCTTGCAGACGCGCGAGAGGGCGGTGCGGTTCTTCCATGTTGACGAGGGCGGACAACTGCTGGATGCGGCGGGATTTGTGGTCAACGGCAGGGGGATGCGACTGGACGTCAGCGGCAGGTTCGTCAACGAATACGGGTATCTTGTAGACGAGTACGGCAACTTCATTAACGAATACGGCGAGTCGATTAATGCATACGGGGACCGGGTCGACCGACACGGCAATCTGATTGCGGACGATCAGACGACACTGATCGACGGTGATGGGTATGAGATTAATTCCGACGGTCTGCTGCTCAATGCCGCCAGCGGTCTGCTGAACGGTGTGGGGGCAAGGCGGACGGCGGTTGAGATTGGCGGGGTTCATTACCTTGCGGATCGCTACGGCAACCTTGTGAGCAGCGAAGGCGAACTGATTCGGCGAATCGACAGTGTGTACTATCTGGTCAATGAGCGAGGGGAGCTTGTTGACGAAGCGGGTATTCCGGTTGTCGGATTCCAGATGCCCGCGGAGGCCGAGGGTGTGCCGGTAGTGGCTGATCCTCTGAGCCTGGAAGAGCCGGTCTACGTCGGTTTGCGGTGGAACAATGGCAGTATTCAGGCAGGCGGCGGCTTCAAGGCGACCAGCGGGAAGGTGCTGATTGATCTGCCGGCTCGTCTGAGCGGCGGGACATTGAACACTACTGGTCCGACGGGCCAGATCACGATCAACGGCGACAAGGCGATATACCTGTACGGCATGGTGGGACGAGTTTATTTGAGTGAAGGTATGGGGTCGGCAGCGACCGTGGACGTTACCGAGGTTCGCATAGAGTCGCTTTCGGATATCTACCTGTGGACAGATGCGCTGGTCAATGCTCGGAACTTGATCGAGATGACGGGGGCGAATATATGGGCTCGGGATGAGAGTGTTACGATTGCGCGCGACCCGTATTCGCAGGTGCGATTGACGGCCACCGGCACAGGACCCGATTCGGGCAGGATTTACATTGCCCGGAGCGAGATATACTACTTCCGCGCGTATGTGGCGGCTCAGGGACTGGTGGAACTTAACGGGTACGACATCGGCATCTACGGAACTGTTGCGGTGGAAGGGGCGGCTCTGGACGACTCGGTCGACGGGCCGAATTCGCGTGTGGAGATCAATGCCGACCGGAATATTATCGTTCGCGGCGAGATCCTTTCGGCAGGCGATGCATATCTCAATGCCGGGCTTGACGATGTTACGGGCAGTATCATTGTTTCGGCGGAAGGCAAGATAGCGGCTGGGTATAATTCAGACGCCAGCGGCAATATTGAACTGGATGCGCCCGGCGAAGTGATTCTGCTGGCCTATGACGATACGATGAACGACGACTTGCAGTTTGCCCCGGCGTATGTGACTTACGAGCCGGTTTACGTCGACGTTGTTACCGGCTATCGCCGGGTAGAGGCGGGCTTTATACTCCGGCCGGTGGTGCACTGGATTCCGACGATTACGACCGAACAGACGGGTTTCGATGAGGTCAAGGTCGGCAGTGAATTCGGCAGCGTGGAGGCGCGTCTGTTCCAGGACGGCTACTATAAGACGGGCTTCGGTATGGTCGATCTGGAGGACGCCCAACTTGTGGCATTCCTGTTGTCTGTTTCGATGCCCAGCGGGATATTCGGCAATCCGGCGGTCTATTCCATACGACAGCGTCTGTCACAAACGACCTTGAACATGCTGGGCTCTTACACGTGGGGCAGTGAACCGTCAAAGTCGCTAAAACAGGCGATTCTAAACGATCTTAACGCGATCATAAGCGGGGGCGAGTCGATTTATGATGCTCAGGCTTTCGCCTCGGCTGTTTTGAGCAGCGAGGCACAGAGCCTGCTGTCGCGGACTCTGACTGACAGCGAGCTTGTGCGTCTCAACCGCGTTCTTATTCAGGATGTTCTGGGCGGCATCCGCAAGCTGACGCTGGCCGAGCAGTTTCGCGAGTATTTCATTCAGGGCGTGGATTACCGTGTCGAGGACCTGGATTGGCCGGGCAAGGCAAAGGAAGACGGCAACCTGCTGATCTTCGTCTACGACGCCCTTAATCAGCCGGTGCAGGTTGTTGATGAAATCCTGCTTTATGTATTTGAGGAAGTTATTAACTATGCCGGCAAACTGCCGGACCTTGGTCCGACGATTGCCCAGGGGGCGACTCTTGAGCAGGTGATACAGGGTGCGGCGGCGGCGGGCATGCCGTTCAATCCTGCGATCATGGTTCCGGTCGAGATGGGCATGAACAAGCAGATCGGTTCAGGTGCAACATTTGAACTCTATACAGAGTACACGTTTACCGAGCTTTATACGATACTGAAGGATGTTACGCTTCAGCAGGGGACGCAGTACAAGACATGGCACGACCTTACGGACACCGAGCAGGTACGGGCAATACTCGATTACTTGGGCTATGAGAAGCTCTTTGATGTTCAATTCCTGTCGGGCTTCCACCGCGAGGTTACGCTGTACACGCACATTCCGATTACGAAGAAGCCGAGTTTGTACGATATGTTCCAGAACGCCACGCTTACGGACGTGGCGTCGGCGGGCGGGTCATATGTGTCGAATGCCTCCCTGCAGTTTGTGTTTGATCTCAGCGGGGACGATTCCAACAAGTCCGGCGGCAGCGGCAATGTGATTGCGGTTGATTCAGCTTACGCTCCGGCGGTTCAGGGTATTATGTATGCGGATGCGACGGACGGCCTGGTTTTTGTGCCGGGCATTTTTGTGGACAACCGCTTCCATGCCACGCCGGCCCTGACGCTTGATTACGGCGGTTTCCAGATTACATCCTATGACGAGTACAAGAAATACTTTGATTTCTGGTTCAATGAGTATGAGCCGTTCGATCCAGCGATCCATTATGATCCCGGCCGCCACGCGAGCATTGCGGAGGCGGCGCTTGCGCACTGGCTGCCGCCGTTTGCGATGCTTAATGAAGCGCTGGCGGGAATAAATACGGCGGGCATACCTGCATCGCTTATTAAGAATGGAAAGATCGCTTTCTCTCAAGAAGCGGCGGCGGACTATGCGGCAATTGTTCGGAGCAATTTCAGCATCGACGGTGCGACGATGACGCGGCAGGTCGCTGAACTGATTTTCGACAGGGTTCAAGGCGCAATCGAGGACCTTGCCGCAGACTTCTTCATTGCCGGCATAGACTACAACCAGGATTACGGCAACCCGGCTAAAGCGCAGTACATCGCCAGCTTCTTCGCTCGTGAAGACCAGATACTTGCAGAGCATGGCTGGGAGAAACTTTATTCGGCGACTGAAGGTCTGGGTCGGATCAACAGGAATCTCGAAGGTATTCCGACGGCGACGTTCTGGGATCTGGATTTCAGCGGGACCAAGCGGAGTGTTGTGCCTTATGAACTCGACGACGGGACAGACATATTCCTGCGAGTGCCTGAGGCCTGGTGGTCAAATTATGTTGTTACTGCTCTCGGTAATGACCGAACGGACCCGGACGACAAGACATTGCAGTATGTTGGCAACGTTCATACCTACGATGAGCTTGTCGGCCAGTTCCGTCAGGTGGCTCAGATGCGATATACTCAAGAGTGGTCATACATGGAGCAGACCGGCGCGCCGTCTAATCCAGAGGTGGGGGATCAGTGGGTGCGGAATGATTATGACAACAGTCCGGCACGGTGGCTTGTAACTTATCAAGAAACGCCGGATGCCGCCTGGGCTGAGGGTGAGCCGACTTCATATGAGCAGTACAGTATTTACGACGGGCGTGAATACAACCAGATCCAAGTCAACTATGCTGATGATTTACAGTTCGGTTCGATTGTTCTCTATGCCGAGATACTGATGTCCATGGCCAAACTGTATGGCGGTTATATCGGAGATATGGGCTACTTCAATCAACTGCTGCTTGACCAGGGATTCCTGTCGAGCATTACGTTTGTGGATAATTCCGTTAAGACCGAATGGGATCGTGAGGACTGGGACCTTGGCCAGGCTGGTACGGTGTCTTCCGATGGGACGCTGGTTTACCAGATCAAGGACGGAAACGGCAACATTGTGTATTATAAGACGACCGATTCGCAGAGCCTCAGTAATCCGCAGACGCTGGGTGGGACGAGTGGAGGCGCGGCGGCTTTCACCGGCAACAACTGGGCGTTTGGTTTAGATGCGAACGGCAGGCTTGTTTTCGGACAGACTAATGTTGGCAACGATGCGGCGGTTCAGGTCGGTCAGGCGAATATCAATCTGGAACTTCTCAGTGATTACCAGCGTTACCAGTATTCGACCGGCAGGGTGAGCGACTGGCTGGGTACGGCTTATCATTTCCACCAGATCCTTGAGACGTGGTACAGCGCCAACGCGGCTCACTCGGGCACGGGCTGGTACCTTGTGGTGATTAATGATCAGGCAGAAAACGATCATGTCCGGAATCTTGCTCAAGGCAACAGCGTTTGGATCGGTGGCTATAATGTCTATGGAACTTCGCATAACAGTTGGACTCTGATGTGGGTTGACGGGACTGTTCTGACGTCGTGGGGTTCGGGCTATTCCAATTTCCACCCGAGTGAGCCCAACAATCTCAATCAGGAAGACCACCTGATGATGTGGCCGAATGGCCTGTGGAACGATCTGGACGGGTCGGTTCCGCTGTACGCTGTGTACGAGATGGATCCGCGATGGAGCCACGAACCGACGCAGGGATACAATACGGGCGAGATACAGGACGACTACGTCTACAAGATGACGACCGAATGGGAAGATATCATGGACGTTCGGTCGGATATCACGTACCGGATCTTCACGCAGGCGCATGATATAGTCGATCTGCGGCCGCGATACGAGACGATTGCATCTGAAGTGCCGGTCATAAAGATGGAGCAGGTTACCAACTGGAAGTTCGAGCCTGTCATGGAGGAACGACTCACCTGGCAGAGCAGCGCCGTGGCGGCGGATGGTCCTCTGGATCTTTCGGTGTTTGACCTCGATACCCTGACGGCTTCGGGCAATATTACGATCAAGGCCGGCGGGCAGGTTCTGGTTAAGGCGAGCATGAACGCCTCGAGCGAGACGAGTGAAATATCGATCGAGTCTGAGGGCGGCGACGTTATCGTTGGCGGCGACATGCCGGTTGATCCGAAGATCTTCGACATCATCCATGTCAAGGCCGGCGGGTCGATAACGATTGCGGCGGGCGGGTCGGTGTTCATCGGTGAAACGGCAAGTCTTGTAACGGGCAATGGGGCAAACGGCGGTATTGCGGCCGGATTTGGCGAAGACATCGTGATAAGCGCTGCGACGACGGTGCTGGTCGATGGCGTCATCAGCGCGTGGGACAGCGTGCAAATTCTTGCGGGAACGGATGCTCGGATCACAAATATGATTCAGGCGGCGGGCACCGGTATCGAAGTGCGGGCGGGGCAAGGCGGTTCGGGGATCGGCACCGTGAACGTACACAAGGATACTGACGTGCCGACCGATGAAGTCGACGAGAATGGTGAGCGACCGACAATAGGCGGCTTCCTTGCGGCTACAGGCGCCGGCGGCATGATCCATCTGAAGGCCGGCGATAACGGCGGGGACATATCATTGCTGGATGCCAACCTGACGGCGGACAGCATTGTGCTTGACGCACCGGCCGGCGAGATCATTCAGCCAGGTGAAATGGGCACCGAAAGCAAGTCCGGCAGCGAGGACGCCTTGCCTGACACGGGTGGATCGATCAACGCGGAGAGCCTTTATGCAGCGGCATTGTCGGGCATTACCCTTGAGAACCTTTCGGTCGCTTCCATAACTGCCGCGGTTCTCGGGGCGGGGGATTTGGTTCTTGGCGTTCACGGCCTGAATGCCGAAACTACATCAGTGGAACTGGCGGATGTCAGCACCGCGGATGGCTCAATCGCGATTACGACTAATGGCCTTTCGGTGGCGGCTACGCGTATTATGTCTCTGCTGGACTCCGACGAGAACGACATCAGTCTTTGGGTCAGGGGAAGCGGAGATATGGTTTGGCTGACGGTCGACCTGATCTCCGCGTCGGGTTCGGCGGATGTGATGCTTGACGTGCAGGGCTCATTGGCCATGCTTGAGCAGACGAGCATTATTCTGGCGGATCATCTCGATGTGACGGCCTGGGGCGGCCTGGCAGTCAATACTCAGGTCAATTCGATGTCGGTTGAGATCATGGGGGATGGCTCGCTTGAAGTGACTAACGACAGCCCCGACCTGGTGCTTAGCGATGTTGTGGTGGCCAATGGATCGGTTAACGTTTCCACGACGGGGGACATGATTGCGGAAAGCGTTGAGCTCAAGAATGACTGGAATGTCAGCGGCGTCGAGCCGCAGGCGAATATTATCGTGCTCTCGGCGGAGGGGACGATTACGGTCATCTACGTCAGTGCAGGGACGTATGCCGCAACCGAGGAAGAGGCCAATGCAATTCGGCTGGACATGCTCAACATGCTTCTGCGCGAGGTTGCGATTCCCATTGACGGAAGCGTTCCCGCGGTGTTCATCAGCGAGGGGGTGAATTCGGAAGGCAATGCCATCTCCTTCATCGAGCTTGAACTTGCAGAGGCGATGGAGATGGCGGCTATCGTTGCGGACGAGTTCGACAACGACGGGCCGAATGACAAGGATGCGATGACGGCGGTGGTGGCCTTCTACTTGTACACGAGCGTGCTCGATCTGCTGGGTATCGCGTGGGAAGAAACTTACGGTCCGGCGGCGCCCGGCGAGACTCCCGGGGCCGTGCAGCGTGAAACTGACGCCTTGTTCGGATTCACCAAGGACTTTACGTCGCGTGGCGGGATTGAACTGTATGCGAACGGATCGGTGCAGAACGAAACTGGTTCGCAAAACGGCTCCGTGAACCTCGTTGCGGATACGCTTGTCATCGAGGCACAGGGGTCGATACACGGCATCGCAACTGCGGTCAATACCATAGCATCGCTGTGGTCCGGGTCAAGTAATTCGATCGATATCATCGATTACGACGGTTTCGGTCAGATGGGCGGACTCGTCGTGAAGGTATCACGCGGCGGGCCGGTATCGATAAGTGCGGAAGGCCATCTGATTGTGGAGGATGTGCAGAGCGCGGTGCCGGGTGCTTCGCTGGTGTTCGAATCACGGTTCGGCAATCTATACGTGGACAGGAAGGAATCGGGCGCAAGCATTGTTGCCGCCGGCCATGTGCTGCTCAAGACGACGCAGGATTTGATTGTTACGGGCAATATCGAGACGGCGGACGTGCTTGAGTTTGTCTCCGGGCGGTATCTGACAACGTTCGGGCATCAAGTGGATCTTTCGGTGGGATCGCTTGTGATTGACAGTGTGGGCAGCGTGACGTTAGACGGCTTCTTCAATGCACTGGCGGGTCTGGACATTTATTCGCAAGGTAATGTGAATCTGATGGAGCCCGTTGCGGGGCGCGGGGGCTTCAGCGTGGTTTCGGAGGCCCTGTCGCAGCAGGCGGCACTGCTTAACGAGCTTGACGCAAATCTGCGAGCACAGGCTTACCTGCTGGCCAACATCGAAGAGCTCACACGTGCGATAGACAGCCGCGATGCGGCACAGGTTGAGGCGCTGCGGTATTTCGGTAATACGGCAGTGCAGAATCTGATAGGGCTGCCGGTTGACATCTACCAGCAGCAGATTCGACTTCAGTTGGGTGAGTTCCAGACATTGTTGGCGGCTCAGGCGCTTCTGCCGGACCGTATCGAACAAATGCCGGGATATGACACACTCGTCGCTCAGAGGATGCAGTATCAGCAGAATATTGCACAACTTCAGGGGCTGATCGGCCTGAACATGGTGCGTGTACTGCAAATCGCAGGAGACGTGGATGAGCTTAATTTGCAGCTCAATGCGGTCCGCGGCAGTCTTAAAGTAAATGAGGTTTATCAGAGTGATCTCGGTGAGGTAATCGACAGGCTCGACACCGAGATTGCCCGGCGGATCAGGTTTGTGTGGCCGGACGGCAGCGGCGAGGCTCCCGGGGTGATTGACACCGCGGCTCTGATGGCGCTGGACCTGAGGACGCTGAGCGACAGCCAGCTTGGCTACCTGTATTACGATGTAACGGCGGAGCGAGGCGAGGTCGGTCAACAGATCGCAGTGTTACAGTTGCAGGAGCGGAATCTGCTGAACCAGATTGTCGTTCAGCAGGGTGAACTAACGACGGTGAACCTGGAGCTTCAGGTCCTTCAGTCTGATATGGCGGTGATGTCGGCCGAGCTGAACAACCTGAATTCGCAAATCACGGTTCTGCAGCAGGCTGTTGCAGGTATTGATGCGGTGCTGGCGGCGGGTGCATACGATGTAATGGATGCGGCGGCGCGCGGCCTCGATGCTTATCTTGAGCTGTTTAGCGCGGACTTCAGCGGTACGCTTCAAGGCCTGCTGATGCAGCGGGAGTATGCGGTTGTGGAGGCTGATCTGCAACAGGCGACTGCCGACCTTGATGCCGTGTTGACGGTGTTGAATATACTGAGCGGCATGGATGACATCGACCATGCCGGACTTGATGCGAAACTGCGTGCGCTTTCGGGCTACATGGACTGGATCAACGTGCAGTTGCAGGACATAGTCCTGAGCATAACAGAGAGCGAGTACAAAGACACTACCTATCTGGAGTTGTCGAATGAACTGGCTGACATAGACGGTCAAATCGCTTATTTTCAGGGCATATTGAATATTGTCGGGCCGCTTGTCGATCAACTGGATGATTTGTACTATCCGCATTTCGACGCCGAACTGAGGAAACTCGGCCAGTATATTGAAGGCCTCATTCCTGAGCTGGGTCAGCAGGTGCAGGCGATGTTTGGGTTTGCCGACCTTGTTACGCTCGACAAAGACATCGCCGATGTAACACAGGCTATTGCCTGGCGCGTGCAGCTTGATCAGGTTCTGATCGATCTGGCAAACGTTCAGACCGCTATAGCCCAGTTACAGCAGAATATCGACGCTGCTTATGTCGAACTGGAGAATCATGAGAATTTAGAAGCCATTTCCTGGCAACTCAACTATTATGAAAACCAGGTCCGTTCGATCTCGGCTGAGCTTGCCGCACATCAATGGCAGTTCAAGAACGTTGCCCACAATTACCTTGCTTACCAGTTAGAGATGTATGGCGGGGTGGATTACTGGCTGATGTACTGCAATGACTTGCTGGTGAACAAGTTCGGCCTTGAGGCGCGGTACGATACGGATCCCCCGTTCTCGGATAAGTATGACAAGGTCATATTCAACTCAAGCGATGGTCATTTCTATCTGACGCCGCGCGACATGGTGCCATGGGATTACTTTGACATAGCGGGTATCAGGTACGGGTCGGGCAAGTGGCTGCTTCAGGAACTCAGCGGCAGGGTGGTTGAGGGACTTAAAGAGGGTGAGCTTAAGCAGTTGCGGGACGACTTGCTGGTATCATGGGGCAAAGGCAACAAGAGCGGCAAGTACCAGCAGTACGGCGACATCCGCCTGGCTTATGATACGCTTCGTAATGAAGGCGTTACGGGACAGTTGAACCCCAAACTGCCCAATACGCGACCAGCACTTCTGGCGGCCATCCACGATTTGGAGATCAGCCTGGCGTATGCTCAGCAGCAGGAAGCCTTCTGGCAGAACGAGTATGTGATTGTTACTACGCTGTGGGATAACATCAATATATGGAACAGCGAATTGCAGTTGCGGCAGGCCGAAGAGGCACAGTTGGTCAAGGACCGCAATACATTAGAGTACTTGCTGCAGTCAATGGGATACCACAAGCTTAGCAAGGCGCAACTCGAGAGCATCAAGAGTGATCTGGTTACTCAGAGAGACCATTTAACCGGTCATATCGACGCCGCGGCACTTCACCTGCCTGCACAAGAACAGCTCTTGCAGCAAGAACTCAGCGTTCTTCTGGCAAACAGGAGAGTGGTTGAGCAGGACGTGACGGGTCTTGAGGGGTTGCTCAACAACGCCATGATGTTCCTGCCTAACCTGATTCCTGTTGAGCAGATGCGGCTATGGGGTGAGGCGGACCGTATATATGGATTGCAGTCGACTTACGACTACGAACGAATTCAAGTCGCCCAGTGGGTCGACGTTGTTGTCGATATGCTGCCTTATGAGCGGATGGACCTTATGGGCCAACTGTCCGAGCTCACATGGGAATACGAGGACCTCGACGTTGTTTATCAAGGGGCCGTGCAGCAGGAAAGTGTGCTCGTTGTGCAGCGTGCTACGCTGAACACGGAACTGACTGCGCTTACCACCCAAAACCAGGGATATACAAGTACGATAAGCGGCTACCAGACTCAGCTTGCCGGTCTTGACACCCAGGAAACGGCCATGCGGGTTGAACTTGCGGGAATAATTCAGCAGAAACACACACAGCGTCTGGATCTGAGTATTGTGCAAGGGGGCGGGCAGGAAGCGGAGGCCACGTTCCTTATCGGTGCTCAGGACCTTGTGCTGCTGCAGAGCGACTACCTGATGGGCGATCTGGTTGAGCGGTTCAGAGGAACTTTGGATGCAATGACAGCGGCTTTGCAGCAGTCCCAGGCGGAGTTCGTTGCGCTTGAGCAGCAGGCATCAAGCCTGCGGGCACAGTTGCAGTCTGCGCAGCAGGCGGGGGACGGGCCGGCTGTTATTCGCATTGAAGCGGCGGGGCTCGGCAACTTCCTGTCTGATTCGACGCCGACCGATATACAGTTTCTGATGAATAAGTCAGGTGAGGCGTCGGCAAATCATGGCGGGGTTGTGGAACAGGAGCCGTTCCACGGATTTTATGTGTATCGGGATCCTGATACGGGCGAGCTTTACTACCGCGACGTTGGATATATTCCGTATGACGCCGACTATGTGTATGATCCTGGCGGTGCAGCAATTGTGAACGATCTCAGCGACGACGTTCTGTACCGAGCCATGAGCGATGAGTTTCCGGGTTACTACCGTTTCGATGCCGGGTATACGGTTCGCTCGCTTGCGGGTGTGACCAGCCAAACACGTACTGAGTTCCGCGAGGATACCCGGGAGTACTACGATGTCACCATTCACAGCGATCTGTTCCGGATTCAGGATTTCCGACTGGATATCTTCAAGGCTTCGCCGGATCTTGATGCTTCAGACGAGACGCTATATGTCCTGAACGCAGCCGGTACATCACTGGTGCCGTTAACAAGCGTCCTTGCCCCGCTGGTTAGCGAAGTCAATGCTATAGTCGGCGCCGGTCAAGCTGTGATCGAAATATATATGGCGGGCGAGGAGCCTGAGGCGGGTTATGGGCGTAATGTCATTGGCGTTACCGTCTTCGATCTCATTCCGGTTTACAGCCGGGTTGCTGCTGATGATGTGATTTTCCAGAATCCACAAGACATGACGGACACCGTTTACGGCGTGGATGACGAACTTCCAAGCATGTACGGCGAAGTGCTGCTGAACGGCAAACTGCTTGAGCCGGTTATACGCCATGAGGCAGGCGGCATATACCTGCTGGATGTGTCATTCACGGCGTCGTCGCTGCTGTCCATGATTGCGGCGGGGCACATATTGGGTACCCAGAATGTTGGAACTTACAGCGCATCGCAGATCGTTTTTGAGAGTGGCGGAACCTTCCACTTCGCATCCGAAATGACCGCCACGGAGTCCATCGTGGTCAGTTCCGGCGGCAGCCTGTATCTGGATGGGGAGGCCAAGGTGGCTGCGCCCTGGGTCACACTGAATGCAGGGGCGACTTCTGTCGTGGCATCTCCAAACAGTCTCATCACCGCCGACCATCTCGTCATTACATCGGGCGGCTCCGTGATCATTAATACCGACGTTGCTAATCTCGGCGTAGAGACACTGACTCCCGGCGACGTTTTTGTGAACAATATTGACTGGGACAGCAGCGGCGGCTCTCTCATGTTACAAAATGTGAGCGTGCATCAGGGCAGTGCCACGGTCATTTCGAACGTTTCGGTGTTGGCCGCATATGTTGCCGCGGATGCAATCAACCTGTTCACATGGGCGGACGCAAGCGTGGCAATCGGCACGATGATCGCCTATGGCAGCGGCCCGGTGTACGTTGATTCAGCCCGTTATGTCACCGACCTGTACGACACACCCGCCGACGTCTCGGCCGGAGTGGCCGAACTGGTCGCAGGCCTTGATATAACTGCCACCACTACCACATGGGTCGGGGTCGAGGTGCTGCTGGATTCCAACCTCAGCGTCCTTGTGGATGAGACATACACCGGGCCGATGGTGATCCACGCAGAGCGTGAAATCATCGTCGATGGAACCGTGATTGCCGGCGGCAATGTGGCGTTTTCCGCTCAGAACATAGTTTTCACCGAGAAGGGTTCGCTGATCAATATGTCGGGCGGTTCGACAACCCTTACGGCCAACGGTGTGTTGTCGTTTGACGGATACAGTTTCGATCCATTTGTTCGTCACGACCTTGGAAGCCTTGTCGGGCAGGGCAACGGGTTCATTGACAGTCGCCTGGGCAGCTATGCACTGAAGGGCTTATATACAACGCGATTCAGTGTGGCGGGCATCGTCGCCAAATCAGGGGTGTCTGCATTTGAGAACCCTGCCAAGGTTCATGCAGGCGAGATTCACATCGCAGCTGGCTTTGTCGCGGGCAGCGAGAATGCGGTTATCAGCGGCAGCAGTCTCGACATATGGTCCGGCGCCGGATTCACTCTAAACACGCAGGTCAGCACCTTGTCCGCAAGGATACTCGGAAGAGGCGATCTTACAGTTAACACCCCCGGTTCGATTGAACTCGGGGGCGTCAATGTGCTGGACGGAGACCTGAACATAAATGCAGCCGGCAATATCATTGCGCGGGACGTCATAATTCAAACGGACCGTTATTCGAACAGCCTCAACCTGTTGGCCGGCGGAGCTCTCAGTATCGGCCGCATTGAAATGGGGCGGACTATGGCTTTAAATGCCGAAGCCAGCGGGCTGCTGAACGTTGCTGACGGGATTGTCATCACACCGGAAGTGCTTGGCGGCCTTACCTATGAGGGCGATGCGGCATCGTTCCGTCTGCGCATCCATGATCCTTCACGTATGTTCTCAAGGTCATGGAGTGAGCTTGAGATTATGATCGATTTCGGCGATGGCAAACCGGTACAGACCATGCTTGTTCCGCTGGTTCAAGGTTTGACGCCTGAGTCGCTGGGCAAGAGCTGGGATGTGGTCTTCGGAAGTCAGAGCGGTTCGCTCTTCGGGGCCGCAGTCGCCAGCGGCGACATCAACGGCGATGGTTTTGACGACCTCATTGTAGGCCAGAAGTGGTATGACAGCCCGGCCGGCGGCGTGAACGTGGGCAGGCTGCTCGTCTATTATGGTTCGGCGGTCGGCCTGGATTCACAGCCCGGCACGATTATTAACGGCTGGCAAGGCGGGTCAGAATTCGGTTCCACTTTGGCGTCGGGTTTTGATGTCAACGGCGACGGCTTTGACGACGTCATTGTGAGCGCGCCTTATCAGACGACATACAAGATTGTGACTACAGTCAATCCGGACGGCAGCATCAGCACCCAGGAAGTACCTGTAACGGGTCAAGTGCTGGTCTTCCTGGGCGGGCCTGAAGGACTGCAGCGTCAGGCGGCATGGACGCGCGAGGATCTGGCTGCTGAAGAAACACTTGGCATACCTGTTGCGTCGGCTGGTGACGTCAATGCGGACGGCTATGACGACATACTTATCGGTTCGCCGAGGCAGGACGTTTACGTTCTGGAGAACGGCGTTAACGTTCTTCACAAGCGGGCGGGCAGCGTTTACCTGTATCTGGGCAGTTCGGATGGTCCGGAGCTTGATGTTTCCTGGACTTACAGTGGGGCGGCAGATTACGGACAGTTTGGAATGGCCCTTGCGGGTGCGGGTGACGTGAACAACGACGGCTATGACGATGTGATCATCGGCGCGCCTGACAACAAAGACAGTTCCGGCGTCTATGTGTTCCTCGGCAGTGCATCCGGCTTGAAGGCCCGGCCTGCTATGGTGCTGGAGAGCGATCAGGCGGATTCATTCTTCGGAGTTGTAGTTAAGGGAATCGGAGACATTAACGGTGACGGTTATGAGGATGTTGCAGTCAGCGCTCCGTATTACACGACTGGTACGGAGCAGTCCGGCGCGGTATTCGTCTATCTCGGTGTGCACAAGAGCGAGGTAAATCCGTTAGGCGATACTCCGTTAGTCATCGAGGCTCCGGCAGGAATTACTCTGTTCGGTTATTCAATCGCTGGAGCGGGCGATGTTAACGGCGATGGCTATGACGATCTCATGATCAGAGGACTGGCTGCGTCCGGCCCGGATGCATATACGGGCGTGACTTTCCTTTACCTGGGATCGAAAAACGGTTTTCAGCCGGTAACGATTCAGCTTCACGACGGCAAGGATGTGTATCCGTTTGCGGCAGGAACCCAGTCGCTGGTGATGGGTGATGTGAACGGCGATGGCATTAGCGACATGATGCTCGGTGCGTGGAGCCATGGGGCCAATTCAGAGGGTGCAGTGTTTGTTTACCGTGGAGGCGAGGGATTCGACTTTGCTACGCCGGTGATTGGGGCGGTTGATTTTGACCATGTCTTTGACCGGTACGGTGTTTATACGGTAACAGTGACCGCTCAAGTTCCCGGCGGCACATACGTCGGGTCCGCATCCATTAAAATCGAAGGTTATCCTGTTGCCGTTGACGACGTGCTTGTGACGGATGAGGATACCCCGGTGACATTCACGTTCGACGATCTTCTGGCCAACGATTACGACCCCGATCCTGGTGATACGGTATTTTTGAGTGGTGTCGATATCAGCGGATTGACAGGCACACTGACGTTCGTCGGCGGGGCGACGCCCGTCTACCGTTATTCGCCTAATGGACAATTTGAGTATCTTAAAGCGGGACAGACTGGGGTAGACACATTCACTTATACTATTCGCGACAAGCATGGCGCTACGAGCACGGGCACAGTTACCATAATGATTACCCCGGTTCTCCCGGTATTGACAGACTGGCATATTGACGAAGATAGCGGAGTTGATGGCAATGACAAGCTGACTAACGACACGACACCTGTGCTCTATTTCACCTTCTCTGAAGCCGTTTATGGGCACGCGGGGCATATCACGGTGCTGGATCCGGGCGGGGCGGTCCTGGCACCGGATTCAATCAGCGGATGGGGTACCCGGACGTTGACGGTGCGGTTTACAGCACCGCTGGTGCTTAACGGCGCCTATAGAGTTACACTGGGCTCGGCTATAATGGACGAAGGAAAGAACCCGCTCAACGCGGGTGCGGGTTATGTGGCTACATTTGTGCTTGACACGCGAGCACCGCGGGTGATCGAGGTGGTTATAAATGGCGGCGCGAGTCAGCGGTCGAACATAACCAGCCTGGAGCTTCGGTTCAGTGACGACATGAACATTCCTATGCTTATCGACACGGGTCTTATTTCCGACTACATCCGGCTGTTCAACCTGTCAACGCCGGAGTCGGCTTTGTCGTGGGTGGAGTCTGACCGATTCAGATGGAACGCGGAGACACGAGTTTTGATAATCGACACTACGGTCGACGGTTTTGGTGGTTCGGAGGTGACGGCCTTTGAGGATGGCTACATTGAGATTCGTCTCAATACGAGCCGGCTTCGCGATGCCGCGGGCAACCGGTTACTCGAAGATGATGCGGTTATCAATGGGTGGCTGGTACTTGACCGAACGACAGGTTCGCAGACGTATGATCTGTTCCGTCTGCTCGGCGACAGCAATGGCGACGCCAAGGTTGACGGTGTTGATGTGGCGATCTGGCAGCGGAATTATGACCCGAAGGGACGCAATGCCAATACGCCGGCGATGGGCGATTGGAACCTCGACGGGCGGATCGATGTGGCGGATTTGACGATCTGGCGACAGCAGGTAAGCCTGATTGAGATGCCAAGAACTGGAGTGATGCAGCTTCGTGGCGATGCCAACGGCGATGGAAAGGTTGACGGGATTGACCTTGCGATCTGGCAGCGCCATTATGATCCGGTGGGCGGAAGTGACCATGGGCCGGACACCGGCGACTGGAATGGGGACGGCCTGGTGGACATGCGGGATTTGAGCATATGGCAGCAGAACTACAGCCCGTATCTGAGGACCGACCCGACGCCAGTTGACAAGAACCATCATGAAGAACCGCCGCAGGCAAAGACAGTGTCGGATCGCGCACCGGTCGAAAGGACGCTGGCAGCCAAGGAGTTATCCGGAACGCGGCTTTCGACAGAGCAGATTGCAGCTAACAGCGAGCCGACGTCGGAGGCGGGATATGATGGCCGAGAGTTTGTAATGGCATCTGAATGCGTGGAGCCGTCGCCAGGTTACATGGACGGGGCATCCTTTGCCGTTGTTTCCGAGGATGTGGCAATGAGCGGCAGTGGTCCTGAAGTCGCTGGAGTCGTGGAAACTGTCGTAGAGGATGAGGAGTTGGTCGCCAAGGGCGCACCCATCCAGCAGGGCGGTGAACAGACAGTCGGTTCATTTGGCATTGGGACGGTCGTGGATGGCAGGGACGGGGGACTTCTTAACGCCCAGCGCGGCCAGTTCCTGAGGTTTGATACCACCGCACTGTTCGAGGCTGTGCCCTTACAGGCATGGGATCGCGAGCAAGGCGAGATGGTTTTAGGGCCCGAGCCCCGGCGTGTGAGGTCAAGCGTACTGCGCGGCACTAATTTCAGTGACAGACTACTGAGAATCAGGGCAAAGCTGACTGTTACCGGGCTTATAGCCGGCTGAGCGCAACGAACTGATTTAGTAAGGCATAGAGCTATGTGTAAGAAACTGAGAGAACTGTTGTCCGCCGCGGCGATGATGGCAATAGGTGTGCTGCTCTTGGGGGGCGCCAGTTACGGAGCCACCATAAACGTACAAGTGGTTACCGACAGAGGTGTTTATGGCACAGGTGATACGGTTTATTGGACAGTATATGCGTGGGCAAGCAAGGGTGATAATCGCGGTGTTGCGCTGCTGTCGGCGGACCTGGACGATAGTACGCCAGATACCCTCGAATTGCCCTGGGTCGACGCAGACCAGTTTGAAGGAAGCGCCTATGGGACCATGCAGAAGTTTGTGAAACTGGTCGACCCGGTAATTTCGCCTGTCCCGCCGGAATTGCGAGGCATCATTGTGATGCAACTGCCGACAGACAGACGTTTGGACATCGGCAACGATGGTCGACAGGATCACGTTCTTGCCAAGGGCAGTTATACAGTCGCCAGCCGTGGTCGGCATACGCTTGCGGCAGTGCTGAACGGGGCTAATTACTGGCCCGACCCGGTGAGTACGGCGTCCCGGGCGTTCGAGTTAATTAACAGCTACCCGGCTTATTTCATGGTAGGGGGGCTGGAGGGGGATGTAAACGGGGATTATTGTGTGGACATGGCTGACTTTGCCACTGTGGCGGCATGGTGGGCAAGCACTGAATGCCATATGCCGCCATATTGCGGAGGGGCGGATATAACGCGGGACGGGGTTGTGGATCTGGGGGATGCGGCCATTGTTGCCGGCCAGTGGCTGTCATGCGAAGACCCGGGTGGAGGTCTTAGCGGAGATATCAACGGCGACAGGTATGTCAATATGGTTGACCTGTCAATGCTTGCCAAGTGGTGGGGCAGTTCGCAATGCCACTTGCCGCCATATTGCGGGGGGGCGGATATTTCGGGCGACGGGCAAATAGATCTAAGGGACGCCGCGGTCGTTGCTTCGCAATGGCTTTGGTGTGATGATCCTGCCAATTCGGCTTGTTCCGCGGATTGATTAAAGAACCTTTCTCTCTTCATCTTTCGGATCAAGCACCTCCTATGCGCTTATGGTTTAAGTGCACTCTATTCGGCTACACGAATTCGCGAGGTGAAGCCGCGCGCATTGGGCGCCGATAAGATAATCAGTTTTTGAAAAGCAGCATAGAACGACGCGGGGAACGGTCCCTGCTTCTACCACAAGTGAATTTGAAGGCTTGTTCAGGGGGTCAAGATGCAGCGTACGGCGACTTCTGCCACATTTCTGGCACTGATTGTGTTCTTGCTGGCTGGTTGTAACTCTTCCAATCAGGACGATTTGAAGTATTTCACGAAACCGGCGGAGATCGATGTCACGAGCGACAGCTATGTTCTTCACCCGCCCGATGAGATTGAAATACGCTGTTCGCGAGTTCCCGAAATTCATCTCACAAGGCAATTTATTCGGCCTGACGGCAAGGTCACGTTTGAAGGCCTCGGCGCCATTCATGCCTCCGGCAGGACGCCGCAAGAACTGGCTGACGTCATGCGTGAGAAGATAATGGCGTCATATTCGCTGGCCGGCGAGCACCCTATCGACGTCCAGGTAGTTGCATATCGGAGCAAGATCTACTATGTGGTAGGACAGGTATATGCTTCCGGGCCAAAGATTTTTACAGGTCGCGACACAGTTCTGAAGGCCATTTCCGCGGCGCGTCCCACGAATGGTGCATCGGTGCGGAAGATCAGAGTCGTCAGGCCGCCGGCGGATGGTCGCGCGGATCCCAGGATATTCGAACTCGATTACAAGAAGATGACAGCAGATGGGGACACGAGCAGAAACGTGCTTCTTGAGGAAGGCGACATCATCGTGGTGCCACCGACAATACTGGCGACTATTGGCCTCACAATCGATCAACTGCTCAGACCGGTCCGGGAGGTTACCACCACGCCCTATATAGTTCAGCCTTTGCCAATCTATCCATATTGAACGAATTCGGCACTGGAAAATGCGGATGCTGTACCTCATACATAGGATTGGCCGAGCCTGGTTTTACCTTTGCACGGGGTACTCATTTGTCGTGTTGCTTGCGGGCAAAGGCAACGGCATTGTGCTATATGCGCTCAAGCATGGAGCGGTATGGATGTTTCTGATTGTCAGTGTCGTTGCGGCGACGGTATTTCGCCGGTTGGGCAAGCGTGCGAACAAACATGAACATCCGATTACTACGAATCGTGTTTACAACTCTTCTGGTGGGATGAGTTCCCTGTTTGGAGGGCTTATAGGTCTGGCCTCTGCAGGGGTATACAATTCTGGATATCCTGTTCTGTGGATAGCCGCCGGTTCATTTATCGGGGGTGCACTTACACAGTTGCTTATACATCCACTACTGTATGCGGCCGAGAGACTTTTGCCGTCGAGCCGACGGCATCGTGCGGCGAGGCTGGCGTTGGTCAAGACATATCGTCGGGAGGCGGTTCTGGCAAAACAGCGTGCTCTGGCGGAACTTGAAGCAAATGAAGCCAAGAAACTTGAGATGTGGAATGACGTTTTGACGCCGAAAGCCCGAGAGCTGGCGTCTCTTCTGATAACGGGTCCCGCCTCGCTGGAAGCCAACCGCGGCAAGATCGTGGATATGGGGATTGAGGCTTGGCAGATTGGAGGAGCCGGGTGTATGCGGCATCTGCATTCCATGGCGGTTGACGTATGCAAACAGGAGCACGGTGATGCCAACACGGCGGAGTTCATCGCGCCGTGTTGGGAGGGGATCGGACAGTGGTGACGCGTCGCTGAGGTACGGCACAGACCATATTCAGTGAGCAGCACGATGATCCATGCATTCCATGCAACCGACATCCGCGGGACCGACACGGTCGCGGCAGAGCAGGTCAACGGCAGGCGCCTGTGCTTCATCAGCGAAATCCACAGCGGTGGACAGCGAATGCAATTCGTAAGGATAGTCGCCGGTATAGGGATAGTGCACAGCCCCGGTGCGGAAAAAGCCGCCAACAGCGCAATTGACGCCCACGACGTTTCCACCACCGGGCGCAAAGTCGGCATGGAAGCACATCCAACCACAACCCTTGGCTGCCAGTTTACCGAGGATGTTCCTGCCATGTCTAATATTAGGCCATTTGTGCGGCTGTTCCACCTGCAGTCTGCCGGTGACGATGTTGTTATAAAGCGACAGACCCGATCCGTCCGCCTTGCTTGCCAGGATTACAACCACGTCACCAATAAAAGTATTATTCCGCAAAACGCAATTGGGTCCGAGGTCTATGAACTCGGTCCACCACTGCACGCCAGCGAAGTCAGGTGTTTTGTAGACAAGATTGTTCTCGACGAGCATATTGCGATAGCCGTCAGGGCCGGCACAGTCCTGATAGAAGCGGATCGGCCGGGTATTTCCATAATTATAGACGATGTTGCCGCGAATGACCGTGTCGTGGCTTCGAATCGATAAGCCTGAGCCATGGACGCTGGGGTTCCAGTCGACCCTTTGATCGTGAACGACATTATACTCGATCGTGTTGTTCGCGCCGCCGCTTGTTCGAATGCCGCTGCTTACGATATCGTGCACGTGGCAACCTCGCACAACGACATTTCTGCATTCCTCGAGCTGTATGGCGTGAGCCTGTGGTCCACTGTAGAAGATCTCGCAATCTTCGACAAGGACGTGGGCGGCTTTCTTGAGCAGCATGTTTGCATAAGATGGACCGATTCCGCCGGTGCGTCCGTGCGCCTTGCAGCCAATTACCTGCACGTGAGATGCGCCATCGAGCTTTACACATGCTTCGCCGCCGGCGGATTCGACGTTGAGCCCTTCGATGCGGATGTAGAAGGTTGCCGCGCCGTTAAAGACAATTGAGGAAAAGCGGGCCGCGAAAGGTGTTCGCGGATTGCATCTGTAGGTGATGTATTGGGCACTGTGGGCTGCGTTTCGGCCAGTGAAGACCACTGAGCCGTAATCGCCGGGCATGAGTTCGATCAGATCACCGGCGACGGCGGCTGATTTAGCTTTCTTAATCGTGCGCCAGGGATTGGCAAGCGAGCCGTCGTCGGCGTCATTTCCCTTGGACGGGTCAACATGGTAGACGGCGGCATCTGCGGGGAATATCAGGGTTGCAATCATGAAGAGTGCAAGCGGCCGAAGTAGTCCGCCAATGCTTTTGCTTGTTTTGTGGCGATTCATATCAACCCCCGTTCTGCGGTACACATCTCTCTGCCAAAGACCAATACATTGTCGGATACCCGGCGGTGAGACAATACCAAGAGTTCGGTACCAGGGTGAAAAAGTTTTGGAGCGTACTTGCGCGTATGGGACCCACTGGACGCCTATGTTTTGTGTCTACGCAATTTTGTCTAATCCTTTCGCCTATATCTATAGTGTCGGACCGGAAGAAACAGGCTGCATACAGTGCAGGACTGATTTTTATTTAACCACCTTCGCAGTTGTGCCGACAGACTTGCCTGTATTGAAGTTTGGGGGTAGCAGTTTGGGGTAAACACCCCTCGCCCTATGGTTATCGGCAGTAGAGGCATCGCACCGCGCGTCCAGGTTGGATGCAAGACGGCTACCTGCGGCTCGGATCGTTCTCGACGTGGATGAGAATGTCTGTGCGCACATGGAGAATCACAGGGGCGACGCCGACGGGGACGGAGTCTGGAGATAGAGCCATGAAGGTCTTCAGCAAGAATCTAAGGGTTGCATTTACGGGCATTGCCATCATGGGTTGCGTGCTGGCGGCGTGGTCGGTCGGCGCGAAACGCCGGGTGCCTTTTGTCAGGAAGATCGGGGAGTATTCAATCGGCATATACACGGGCACGAGTCCCTTCGATCTGTCGCCGTGCGGGGATATCAAGAATCCGGTTTTGACCGCGCAGGACGTTACGGACGTGGACGCGGAGTTCGTGGCCGATCCGTTCATGGTGCGGGAAGACGGCACATGGTACATGTTTTTCGAGGTGCTGAATCGCCAGAGCGGGCACGGCGACATTGGGCTTGCCGTGAGCGAGGACGGCTGCAGATGGGAGTATAAGCAGATTGTGCTGGACGAGCCGTTTCATCTCTCGTACCCCGGCGTTTTCAAGTGGGAAGGCGAGTACTACATGGTTCCGGAGACACGGCTTGCGTACGCGGTGCGTCTATATAAGGCGGAGGAGTTTCCTTTCAAGTGGAGGTACGTGCAAGACCTGGTAGCGGGGAATTACCTGGACCCGACGTTGTTCAACGACGGGCAGCGCTGGTGGATGTTCGCAGGTGAAAGATGCGATGTTCTTCACCTTTTCCATGCGGACGATCTGGAGGGTCCGTGGGTGAGACATCCAGCGAGTCCGGTTGTGAAGCTTGACGGCGATATCGCCCGGCCCGGCGGACCGGTGATCAGGTACGATGGACGCTATTACAGGTATACACAGGACTGCGACCCGACCTACGGAAACCAGGTTCGGGCGTTCGAGATCACGATTCTGACGCCAGAACGCTATGAAGAGAGGCCTGTCGAAAGCAATCCCATCGTGCAGGCGACGGGCCGCGGCTGGAACGCGGAGCAGATGCATCACGTGGATGCACATTATGTCGATGGCGTGGGATGGATTGCCGTGGTCGACGGATACGGTACTCGCCTTGTTTACGGACTTGCATATTGAGCTATGTTATCCCTGGGGGATGAAGATGGTTCCTATCAGCACGGATGAGGGCATGGAGCAGACAGTCTACACGCCCGGTTCGCATATCGAACGGGGACTGCGCCAGTGGGGCAAGATGGCTGGCGAGCTCTTTGCGGCCCGCGAACTCATATGGCGTTTCTTCCTGCGTGAGTTCTCAGCTCGTTACAGGCAGTCGTTTTTTGGCTGCCTGTGGGCGGTCATGCCCGCGATCATCATGGCGGCGACTTTCACTTACCTCAATCGTACGGGGACTCTGATGATTGCGCAGACGGATCTGCCGTATCCTTTGTACGTGCTTCTTGGCATGACGGTCTGGGAGCTTTTCGCCACGGGTCTGACGCGAAGCGCACAGAGCCTTGTTAACGCCAGAGCGATCATTACCCAGATCAACTTTTCGCGGGAGACGCTGGTGATCGCGGCATTCTGCGAGGCGATGCTGGACTTCATGATTCGTGCCGTCGTGATTGCGGCGGCATTTGCGATATTCAAGGTTACGCCGGTTCGGACGATAGTCCTGGTGCCATTGATGTTGGCCCCGTTGGGTTTGATGACGATTGGGATAGGATTCGTTCTTGCACTTGCTAATGCAGTGTTTCGTGACGTCGGCAACTCGCTGACGGTTCTGCTGACGTTTGCGATGTTTCTGACGCCAGTTGTTTATCCGCCTCCCCAACAAGGGGCCAAGGTCCTGATCAACTACCTGAATCCAGTCAGCCCGTTCATTATTGCCGCAAGGGATCTGGCTGTTAAGGGAACGTTGAGTCGGCCGGCGTCGTTGCTATGGGCGAGCGTATTCGGCATTCTTGTGCTGTTCGCGTGCTGGCGCGTGTTTCATCTGGCGATGGTGCGTATTGCGGAGAGAGTATAGATGAGCAGTGAGACTGTAATACGTGCCGATCTAATTTCGAAGAAGTTCTGTCGCGACCTGAGGCGATCGATGCGATACGGCTTTTCAGATGTTGTGAAGGATACACTGGGCATCCGTATCAGATCCGAAGCGCTCCGCATAAGAGAATTCTGGGCGCTGGACGAGGTGTCGTTCGAGGTGAAGCGAGGCGAACGTTTCGGGATCATCGGGCCGAACGGATCCGGTAAGACGACGATCCTCAAGATACTCAGCGGAATATACGGGCCCGACAGAGGGGCGGTTACGGTTAAGGGCCGCGTGGGGGCGCTTATTGCCGTAGGGGCGGGGTTCCACCCACAGTTGACGGGTCGGGAGAATATTTACATCAATGGAACGATCCTGGGAATGGCCAAGCGCGAGATCCGCAAGAAGTTCGACAGCATTGTTGCATTTTCGGGGCTGGAAGACTTTCTCGATACTCCGGTGAAATTCTACAGCAGCGGCATGTTCGTGAAACTGGGTTTTGCGGTGGCCGCACACTGCGAGCCGGATATTTTGCTCGTGGACGAGGTTCTGGCGGTCGGCGACATCGCCTTTCAAGCAAAATGCATTGCACGGCTGGAGGAACTGAAGCAAAAGGGCACCACGACGGTGCTTGTTTCGCATCACATGCCGAAGGTGGGCAGTTTCTGCGAGCGCGTTCTGTACCTGTCGGAAGGCAAAATCAAGATGCTCGCGGAGCCGCATGCGGCGATCAATGCCTTTGAGTGCGATACGTACTTCGCCGATGAGGCAATCAAGAGCAACGTCCAATGTGCGGGCTATGTTCCTTTAGGTGGGGCCAGAATCGAAAACGTATGCTTTGAGAACCATCGCAATGGTTTGGTGCACGTCGCCTACGGCGAGCCGATCAAATTCAGTTTTGATTACGATCTGATGGAGAAGGATCCGGCGGATTGTGCTTTTGCAGTTCTCGTCAAAAGGGTTTCGGATGGCGTGATGTGTTTCGGAACGCTGTCGACTTTCAACGGGTTCAGAGTCCACCGGAAACAGGGCAGGATGCATGTGGTGATCGACGGCCATAATCTTGTTCCGGGCATTTACAACCTGGACACACAGATCCGCACGATCAGCCATGACAAATCCTATGCTGCCCATCGGGAGCCACAGGTGATCGTTGAATACCCAAAGGGCAAGTACATTTTAAAAAACCTTGCGGGTGTCTACCAGCCTGCCCAGGTGGATTGGCAACTTATGGGCGATGATGTGGAAGCCGCCCAGACAGGCGCGGCAGACAATGGTGAATGCATCAACGAACCTCAAGGTTTTTTGCAGCGTGTGGTGGGAGATTGAGTTCAGGGCCAGGAATGATGCGTCAGGAGTTCGCCAGGATGCTGGCCTTCCTACATTGCGCATACGGCTGGGGAGATCTGAGTCGTTAGCGTTATGTGAACATGTCATTTTCGAGTTCAAAAAAGGAGCAAGAAATGAAAGCAGGAAGAAGCATTTGGAAGGCAAACAGACGAGCTTTAATGTTGGTGTGGTTTGCGGCCGGCGTTATGGCTTCGCTGTCATACGGCGACTTCGTTGTCGACAACCGGAATTCGGGCACGTCGTCCACCGGTGAATGGGAGGTGTCCGGCGGCTCTAACGGCTACGGACCCGACAGCCTGTGGGGGCGCAACGGTGCAACATACACATGGCACTTCGAATCCCAGCCGGAGGGGCGGTATGAAGTGTTCATGTGGTGGTCCTCCTGGCCGTCGAGGGGGTCAGCGATCGAGGTATCGGTGGAGCATGCGGAAAGTACAGACGCATTGCTTGTCAATCAGCAGGCAGGCGGAGGCGGCTGGAATCTGCTGGGCGAGTATTACTTCGACGGATCGGGCAGCGTAACCATTGTGGCGGCCGACGGTGAATCGGTTAGCACCTGTGCGGATGCGGTATGGTTCAAGTACTTGGACGCAACCGAGGCGGTTATCATTGACAATCACGACGCCAATACTTCCAGGACGGGCACATGGGAGGTAAGCGGCGGCTCTGACCCGTATGGTCCCGATTCGGTGTGGAGCCGGGATGGCGGGACTTTTACATGGCATTTTGAGCCGTTGCAGACGGGAGATTATGAGATTTCCATGTGGTGGACGGAATGGCCTTCGCGGAGTGACGCGGTGCCCGTGGAGATCGTGCATGCCGAGGGATCGGAGACTATCAGCATCAACCAGAAGGCGGATACGGGCAAATGGAATGTGATCGGCGTCTACCCTTTTATCGCAGGCACTGAAGGTACTGTTACCTTGCTGGCGGCAGGTGCGATGCCGATGAGCTACTGCGCGGACGCCGTTAAGTTTGCGCTTGTAACGCCGGACGAGGCCCCCGAGGCCGTGATCGATTCAATAGAGCCGAATCCGGCCATTGTCGGATCAACCGTTTCTTTCGAAGGATACGGCATTGATTCCGACGGGGCAATTGTGGCGTACAACTGGAGCTCGAGCATCGACGGCGACTTAAGCGATGCGGCAGCTTTTTCGACGGCGACGCTTTCTGAGGGTTATCATGAGATAACGTTCAAAGTGCAGGATGACAGGGGCCAGTGGTCAGCAAATACATCGAATGTTCTGGTCGTCAGGACCGCGCCGATAAAAACAATTGTTGACAACAAAGACACCGAGACCTCCAGCACAGGCACATGGGAGGTATCGGCGGGAACAAATCCTTACGGTGTCGATTCCCTGTGGAGCCGCAATGGCGGCACTTTCGTGTGGTATTTTAATCCGGCGGAAAGCGGCGAGTACGAAGTATCGATGTGGTGGACTGAATATGCTTCGCGCAGCACCGCGGCTCCGGTTGATATAAAGCATGCCGGTGGTAAGGCCCGGGTGACAATAAATCAGCTAAGCAACGGCGGCCGATGGAACTCACTGGGGGTATTCAGTTTCGAGCAGGGTACCAAGTATTCGGTTACACTGTATGCTGAGAATATGTTCCCTACAAGCTACTGTGCGGATGCCGTGAAGTTTACTCGCATTCAGGTCGGCAACGTGCCTGTCGCCATCATCGATGCGGTGGAGCCGAACCCGGCCGCGCTGGGCCAGACAGTAACCTTCACGGGTCACGGCTCAGACCCCGACGGCCAGATCGTTGCTTACAGTTGGGAATCCAGCATCGACGGGCCTCTTGGCAATGCTGACAGTTTTTCCACGGACGGGTTGTCCCCAGGTGTTCATCAGATCACTTTGAAAGTGCAGGACAATGCAGGTCAGTGGTCACCTCCGTCGACGAGAACGCTTTCGATTAATGCCGTACCTGATATGGTCATCATTGACAACACCGACGAGAACACATCCCGGACCGGCACGTGGGAAATTAGCGGCGGTTCGGATCCGTATGGCCCTGACTCGGTCTGGAGTCGCGACGGGGGGACATTTACCTGGTACTTCACCCCGGCCAGAAGCGGCGAGTATGAGGTATCCATGTGCTGGAGCAAATGGTTTTCGCGAAGCACTTCTGCGCCGGTCGATATCGTTCATGCCCACGGGACGGAACGAGTTGTGGTCAATCAGCAAGTGAACACCGGGCAATGGAATTCGCTGGGTGTTTATTCGTTCACAGAGGGAGTCGAAGGTGCTATCACACTGATTGCCGAGGGCAATGCGCCGACGAGTTATTGCGCCGATGCAGTGAAGCTCGCCCTGATCGAGGCCAACAACGCCCCGTCGGCCGTGATTGACTCCATAGAGCCTAATCCCGCGCTGGTGGGCAGAGTCGTGGCCTTCGAGGGTCACGGGACGGATCCTGACGGCAGCATCGTAGAGTATCGCTGGACATCCAGTATTGACGGCTACCTGAGCGACACGGCACTCTTTTCGACCGACGGACTCTCCGAGGGTGTTCACGAGATCAGTTTTGAGGTGCAGGACAACAGCGGTAACTGGTCGAGTGCGATTACAAGCGAACTTACGGTTAGAATCGCAGCATCAGTGACGATTATAGACAACCGGTCCAGCAATACGTCTTCGACCGGTACTTGGGAGGTTTCGGGCGGCTCCAACTATTACGATGTCGACTCGGTCTGGAGCCGGAACGGTGCGACCTTCACGTGGTATTTTACTCCATCGGAAAGCGGGGAATTCGAAGTGTCCATGTGGTGGACAGAGTGGCCGTCGCGAAGCAGGTCTGTTCCGGTTGAGATCGTGCACGCAAACGGCACGAAGAACATGACCGTAGATCAGTGGGTCAACGGCGGCCGCTGGAATTCGCTTGGCGTGTACAACTTCACGCAGGGCGTTAGGTATGCGGTGAGACTTAGCGCTCCAAACGCGTTCCCGACGAGCTACTGTGCCGATGCTGTGAAATTCGCAAAAATAGCGGAGCAGGCGTCAGGTTTGCAGTAGACAGGCAATTCTCATGAAGTCACTGTGGGCACCGGCTGAGTGTCGGCCGGTGCGTTAAAAAATAAGTAACTCTGGCAGGGGAAGAAACATGGTATCGAAAAGGTGGATTGCGGGTAAAAGCATGTTTGCGCGTATCGTGGTATGTTCCATAATCTGTATCGTGGCGTCGGTCGTTTGCGGGGATGTCATAGTTGATAACGGTGACCCGGGGACGACATTTACAGGAACATGGAAGAAATCGATTAGTAAAAACTGTTATGGCGCAGACAGCGTCTGGGCATCCGACGGCGAAACGTACACCTGGCGGTTCGATTCCGAACCGGAAGGCGTTTACGAGGTTCTGATGTGGTGGTCGGGGGCGCCTTCGAGGGCCAAAGTAGTCGAGGTTTCGATAGATCATGCGGGAGGTCCATCCGCCGTGCTTATCGATCAGCGGGCTGGCAGCGGCAGTTGGAACAGCCTGGGTGAGTACAGCTTCAAGGGATCGGGCAGCGTCACGATGAAGGCGGCCACCAGTTCGAGAACGAGCACTTGCGCAGACGCGGTATGGTTCAGGCGTCTGGACAGCGCCGGCGAGATTGTGATCGACAACCGAGACAGACGCACGTCCCGCAGCGGCAAATGGGTCGTTTCCAAAGAGCCGGACTGCTACGGCAGCGATTCGGTGTGGGGCAGCAATCGGGCTACGTTTACATGGTACTTCGTTCCGAGCGAGAGCGGAGAATACGAGGTGTCGATGTGGTGGACCGAGGCGGAGTCGCGAAGCAAGGAGACGCCCGTGGATGTGCGATACGCCGGGGGCAAGAAACGAGTGATTGTTAACCAGCAGACGGACGGCGGCAGATGGAATTCGCTGGGCGTGTATTCATTCAAGAAGCAGGTGAAGCATTCGGTGACATTGTGGGCTCGCGGGCGATATCCAATGACTTTTTCCGCTGATGCGGTGAAATTCGTTATGGTAGACAAGCCGCCCGTTTTGGAACCCGTGAAGGCGGACTTCAAGGCCGATCATACTCGGGGACCCGTTCCGTTTACCGTCAACTTTACAAACCAGAGCGACGGCGAGGCCGACGAATGGCACTGGGACTTCGGCGACGGCGGTACGAGCAAGGATGCGAATCCAACGCACACCTACACGACGCCCGGCACACGGACGGTTTTGCTGACGGCGACGAAACAGGGCAAAAGCCATACGTGTATGCGATACAGCTACGTAGACGTGAAGGCGGCGAAGACCGAGAACATCTACGTGTGTAACGGTTACGGAGGCAATGATTACCTCGTTCCCGATCTTACGAAGAAGATGCGAGAAATGAATGCCACTGTGACCGACGACGGATGGGTGTATCGTCCGGCAAATTCAGACATGACTTACAATATCCGTGTGCTGCACGACAACGATTCGATTGTGAATGCGTTTTATGAAAAGGACGCACATGTGGTAATTGCCGGACACGCCAATTACGGGTTCGGCCTTGTATTTGCTGACAAGAATGAAATATTGGCAAACAGGATTGACCGTTATCGATACGTGGATGACGACTGCCTGGTGAACTATTCGACGGACTGGGTCTCCACTAAGGTGGACGGCATGAAATACGGGCAGAGTTATCCGAACTGGGAACCTGTCTTCAAAGACGGCCGAAGCGCTTTGATGCCGTATGATTTCGGCGATCCGCAGGGAAATCCTCCTTACAATTACTATTTGACATATCTTGTTGCGGGCGATCCGACGCATTACAGGATTGAGCTCAATGGCAGTTATCTGGAAAGGTTTCCTGATTCCGGCGTTGCCGCGTGGTATTCGCCGCAAGGTATCAAGCCCGATCCCAAGAATAATCAGGAGTACTACATCACCAATCCCGACGTTCATTACAACCGTTTCGACTGTGTCGGCGAATGGGCGATGGCCAAACTGCCCAACGCAGGCTTCACAGGCGACGCAGGCTACATGGGCTACAACTATCAGGTTCAATGGCCCGGTTCCGGGAGCAAGTCGGCAACGTGGACGATGGCAGTCAAGCAGCGCGGCCAATACGAAGTGTTTGCAACCTGGCCGGCTCTTTCGAGGAACGCGACAAACGCGAAATACACGATCCATCATGCTGAGGGCTCAACAATCGTAACGGTCGACCAGACGCATTCAAAGCGACGCAATTCGCTCGGCGTATTCACGTTCGACGCCGGTCCGGCCAAGATCGAACTGGACGACCAGGCCAATGGCGATGTTATTGCCGATTCGATGGTGCTGTGGCCGGTTGCCGATACCAAGAAGATCCTCAAGGCTGAATTCAGCGCCGACAGCAGGGCAGGTGAAATTCCACTGACGGTGAACTTCAAGAACAGAAGCGCTGTTCGCAGTTATGATTACGGCGCCAAGATTACAGAATGGCACTGGGATTTCGGAGATGGAGCTACCAGCAGAGAGCCAAACCCCAGTCATACTTATCGCCGTGCGGGCATGTATACCGTGAAATTGCGCGTTGTCGACAACTCACGCGCCCATGATACGGAAGCCAAGACTCACTTCATCTGCATCGGGACCAGACCGCCGCTGAGGGCGCAATTCAGGGCGTCGAATATCTGGGGGCTCGAGGAAAGTCATATAAGCTTCAACGATCAGAGTTCGGGCGACATCAGCGAGTGGTCATGGGATTTCGGGGACGGCGGCCGCAGCAGCGATAGAAACCCGGTTCACAAATACAGCAGCCCGGGAACGTACACGGTGCGTCTGACGGTTGCCGGCGCGGGCGGCAGCAGCACGGAAATCGAAGAGAATTATATACATATCATGGTTGGAGAGTGCTTTGCGGACAACACGTTTCAGACGAAGCCGCATTACTATTCACGAGGCTACAGCACGTTCGGAATGGTGATATGTTACGCCGGCAAACCGTCGATCGACAAATCGCGGTTGCGGCATTCAAGACTGTTTCACGGCAGTTGCGGCAGCTTTACTTATTTCGGCACAACATTCGACCGCGGTGTGATGTACGGCAAACAGGGCGTCGTTGAGATCGAAAATGACACCTCGACAACTTACCTGGAGTGGTATCTGCGAGGATATCCAGACCAGGATATATGCGAACGGCTTAACCGTATCGAGGACAATCATTACTTCTATAATTTCAATGAGAAGCCGCCGTCCATGCAGTAGCCATCAATGAGTCTGTCAGCCCCCGCGATAGTTTCAAATGACACCGGCTTAGTAAGTGCAGCCACGGATAACATAGACCGAAGCTACGTAGTTCTAATGGCCTTGATTGGAGAATCAAAAATGAAAGGCAAGAAACGTCTTTTAGTAAACTCTTGGCATAGCGCTGTAACGTTGTGCTGTATCTTAGGTATGGTCGGTACTGCGGCACTGGGCGACGTTATCATGGATAACGGCGATCCCGGTACTTCGTTCACCGGTGCATGGGAGTTGTCCGGCGGATCCAATCCATACGGTTCGGACAGCTTGTGGGCCCGCGACGGCGCAACATACACGTGGGCTATGGATTCGCAGCCGGCCGGCAGCTATGAAGTTCTGATGTGGTGGTCGCAGTGGCCTTCAAGGGCGACGGCAATTAACGTCGTCATCGCTCATGCAGGCGGTTCCGACATGGTAGTGATAAATCAGCAGAACGGCGCCGGCGAGTGGAACAGCCTGGGGGAGTACTATTTTGACGGTTCCGGCAGCGTTACTGTAACCGCTGCATTCGGCGCGACTGTCAGCACTTGCGCGGATGCAGTATGGTACAGGCTGATTTCAGGCAATGCGCCTCCGTCTGCGCATATCACGTCATTAAGTCCGAATCCTGCCTTTGCGGGTCAAATGATTACCTTCGAGGGGTATGGCGAAGATCCGGACGGCGACGTTGTCGCGTACAACTGGGCCTCAAGCATCGACGGACACCTGGGCAATGCCGCCAGCTTCTCGGCCAGTACGCTTTCGCAGGGCATCCATGAGATCACTCTTGAGGTCCAGGACGACCAGGGGCAATGGTCTGAGCCCGCCATGGAGATACTGACCATAGGCGCCGCGCCGGTCGAGATTATTGTTGACAATCGCGACAGCGGTACGTCTCAGACCGGCGTGTGGGAGGTTTCGGGCGGTCCAAATCCCTATGGAGAGGATTCGGTATGGAGCCGGGACGGCGGGACGTTTACGTGGTACTTTACACCGCCGCAGAGCGGCAGTTACCGGGTTTCGATGTGGTGGACGGAATGGCCATCGCGGACCAATTCGGTGCCCGTGAGCATTGTTCATGCCGGCGGGACATCGAATATGACCATTAATCAGCAGATCAACGGGGGCCAGTGGAACGACCTTGGCGTGTACTCCTTCACGGCGGGTGTGC
>Ga0334883_1000790_pt1 | contig 52934 bp, 45 predicted proteins | sample GraSluR1_MG_6_FD_207230 | JGI IMG/M metagenome (GOLD analysis project Ga0334883, IMG submission 207230) | Sludge microbial communities from methane-producing bioreactor in Wageningen University, Netherlands - Granular Sludge_09_05-R1 | ecosystem: Engineered > Bioreactor > Anaerobic >...
CCGTCGATCCGGTGAAAAACATTTCGGTAGGCGCAAACCTGAATTACATGTTTGGTAGCCTGAGCCGAAACGCAGAAACCTGGTTTTTGGATGGAAGCGACTTCTACAACAACCAGAAATATGAAACCATCCGTCTGCGCGATTTTAACTTCAGCCTCGGCGCCCAGGGAACCATCCCGCTAAAGGACAACCAGCGCCTGATACTGGCAGCTGTATTCGAAAACAAACCCGCATTTACCGGTTTTTATTCCGACCTTACCCGTAAAGAGCTTTCCATACTAATTCAAAGCACTACCCGAACCGACCGGGATACCATCAATTTTCAAAACGAAGAAAAAAGCTCCATTGAATTTCCGTTAACTTACGGATTTGGCATTTCCTATGTAAAAGACAATTCGCTTGAAATAAATGCCGATTATTACCACCAGGCCTGGTCGAATGCAAAATTTTTCGGTTCAACCAATCCGGTTTTAACAGATTTGAATAAATTTGCCCTCGGTGCCGAATGGATTCCCGACAGGTTCTCCATACGCAGCTACCTGAACAGAATAGCCTATCGTGCCGGGCTAAAATACGAGAAATCATATTTGATTCTTGGTAATCAGCAGATTAATGATTTTGGCATAAGTTTTGGAGTGGGACTACCGGTTTACCGTTCCAATTCAACCATTAACATTTCGGCCGAGCTTGGAAGAAGAGGAACAAAACAAAATAGCTTAGTTCTTGAAAATTATGCATCGTTGAACCTGAGTGTTAATTTATACGACTTATGGTTTATTCAGCGAAGATACGATTAGGAAAAATTAACAAAAGATAAATTAAAAACTATGAAAGCTGTATATCGAATATCTCTTTTAATAGCCTCCCTGGTTTTGGCAGCCGCTACAACCCTGCAGGCTCAAAGAGTAATTAAAGGCACTGTTTACCGCGAAGGAAAACCTGCCGCAGGTGTTAACGTAGAAGCTCATCGTGGCGGCTCGATGATGACCAGTTTCGATGGTAAATATGAAGTTGAAGCCCACGAAAAAACAAGATGGATCAAGTTTACATTTATCAGCGATTCAGAACGAATCGACGTTTCAGACAGCGATGTAATCGATTTTGCATTCGATGGCATTTACCCGGGAGATGAAGAAGAGGAATCAGGAGACGTTGTGCTGAAATCAGCCGAGGAATTAATTCGTGACCAGGACAGAGATTTCATGAATGAATTGTCATTATACAACGAGTTTTATAAACAAGGCAATTTTGAATCGGCATTGCCACACTGGAAAATTATTTTCAACAAATATCCGAAATCAACACTCAATTTATACATTCATGGCACCAACATGTATGAAAAAATGATTGAGCAAGCTGATACCCCGGAAGAAAAAAATCAGCACATCAGCGAATTGATGAAAGTTTACGACAAAAGAATCAAATACTTTGGCGACAAAGGATATGTGCTGGGAAGAAAAGCCGCATCCTGGCTCAAGCATAAACTCGATACCGACAGGGAGCTTGATAACGGAGATATGCAGGAAACCCTGAAGAAGGGTTATGACTGGCTCACCGAATCGGTAAACGAAAGAGGAGACGAAACCGAACTGCCCGTATTGGTGCTGCTGATGCAAACCACCCGTTCACTTTTCAAACTGGGAGAACTGCCAAAAGAGACCGTAGTAAGAAATTACGACTCCTGCAACTCTACTCTGAAGGCGATTTTAGAACAGGGAGAGGTTGAAGAAGAACTGGCCAGGAATGTTAGCGACGTGCAGGCCTATATCGAAGATATATTCGGTACTTCAGGCGCAGCCGATTGCGAGGCTTTGATTACCATCTTCACCCCGCAGTATGAGCAGAATAAAAACGATGTGGATTTTATTAAAAATATGCTCCGCAGGCTGGGAAGTGCCAAATGTGAGGAAACTCCATTGTTTGCAGAGGCTACCGAACAGCTTTACGAACTGGAACCTTCTGCCGAAGCTGCATTCAACATGGCCCGCCGGTTTTTAAAACGAGACGATACCGAAAGAGCAAAAAATTATTACCAGCAGGCTATGGAACAGGAAACCGACAAGGAACTGCTGGCAAAATATTACTACGAATATGCATTGTTCATTTATGCCAAAGAACACGCCTTGCAGGAAGCCCGTACCTATGCCCGTAGAGCATTGGATATTAAATCCGATTATTGCGAAGCGCTGATGCTGATTGGAGATATATATATTGCTGCAAGCCGCTCGTTTGGCGAAGATAATTTTGAGAAAGCTACCGTTTTCTGGGTTGCCGTAGATTACTTTGAAAGAGCGCGGACAAACCCCGACTGTGCTGTTGACGCCACCAAAAAAGCCAGCGACTATCGCAGGTATTTCCCCGATAAGGAAGAAGCTTTCTTCCGTAGCTTACAGGCAGGTCAAACCTACAGAGTGGGAGGATGGATTAATGAAACAACGAAAGTCAGGTTCTAATACCGCAAAAATATTTTACTATTTCAGAATTGCAGTCCTTTTTTCAGGGACTGCAATTCTTTTCTTTGCCTGCGAGAACAACATCGAAAAAATAAAGGCTTTCAGTTCTGTCGATATTCTCCCGCAGGTAGAAGCCAAACAATTTGAAACCCTTTATACCGACAGCGGAAAAGTAAGATTCCATATAAAAGCCCCGAAACTTTTGCAGTTTGAAACGGAAGGCAAAACCTACCTCGAATTTCCGGAAGGCATTGAACTGGTAAAATACGATGAAAAGCAAACGGTTATTTCAAGCATCACTGCCGACTATGCCAAAAAATTCGAAAAAGAAGAAAAGTGGGAAGCTAAAAACAATGTAATTGCTACCAATGCCCAGGGGGATACACTGAAAACCGAGCATCTTATTTGGGAAGAAAAAGAGGAAATTATTTATACTGAAGAGTTTGTCCGAATCATCCGGCCCGACCAAATCATTACAGGAATTGGATTTCAGTCGGACCAGGCTATGCAAAACTGGAGAATTAAAAATCCGCGCGGAACAATTTATATTGATGTGGAGGATACACCGCCTGCCTCTTCCGATACGGCAGAACAAATACCCCGGCCCGAGACTTCACCGCAAAGCGGTCAGCAACCGGTTCGGTTCAATAATTAACCAACTTCAGCCACAGGGCCACTCGGTTTGTAACCGCGCACTTTAAAGTTGGAATCAATAATTAACCAACCTCAGCCGGTTTTTGACATTTTTACGCCATTTCAATTTAAAAATCAGGCCTAAGGTTAAAAAATAAAAAAATCTGAAAACGGTGCAATATATTAAAATACAAAAAGATAGCTACACATGTCAAAACACATTCCAAAAAAAAAAGATTTCTCATGGTTTCTTTTGAAAATTGCTATCTTCGTAGCTCGAAAAAAATAAAGTAAATTTTGCATTAAAAGAACTGTAAATCAATGGCAACGTTACAAACGATTAGGACAAAAGCAGGACTGCTGGTGGCAATTGTAATTGGTATTTCACTTGCTGCCTTTATCCTGGGCGACATGTTTCAGGGAGGTACATCCCTTTTTCAAAGGAACCGTTTGAAAATTGGTGAAATCAATGGAGAATCCGTTCAATATCCGCAATTCCAGCAGGAGGTTGAAAGGCTGGGCGACATTTACCGGATGAATAGTCAGCAAAACCAGCTGGATGAAAACACATGGGTACAGGTACGCGAACAAACCTGGCAAAGCATGGTGCGCGACTTGGTTATGAATGACGTGTATGATAAACTTGGAATTACCGTTAGCTCCGACGAGCTTTTCGATATGCTACAGGGAACTAACCTTCACCCAATTGTTCAGCAACTTTTCCGCAATCCCAATACCGGCCAGGTCGATCGCGGGGCTGTTATACAGTTTCTGAGAAACCTCGAAACCGGCGTAGCTCCCGAGCAAAGACAATACTGGCTCTACCTTGAAAACCAGATTGTGGACGAGCGGATTCAAAGCAAATACAATAATCTGGTTGGCAAGGGACTGTTTGTTACTAACCTCGAAGCAGAGAAAAGTCTGCAATCGAGAAACAAACAGGCAAATTTCGACTATATCATGTTAAGCCACAACACAGTGGCCGACAGCCAGGTAGTGGCAACCGACAGGGAGCTGAGAGACTTCTACAATAAAAACCAAAACAACTACCAGCAGGAAAAGCTGCGACAGATAGAATACATCACTTTTGAGGTTACTCCCTCCAGCCAGGATTTCAGCGCTTCCGAAGAATGGATTAACGGAATTGTATCCGATTTTGCATCGGCAACCGATAATGTTGCTTTCGTAAATTCCAACTCCGACGAAGGATTCGACGGCAACTGGTATATACAGGAAGACCTGCCCGAAGATATTGGCATCTGGATTTTTGAAACCGGAGCAGAAATTAACGATATTTTCGGACCTTATTTTGAAAACGATGCCTACAAACTTGCCAAACTGCACGCCTCGGAAATGATGCCCGACTCGGTTGAAGCAAGACACATTTTACTGCGTTTTGAAACCCAGCAGGAATTGCTTGAAATGCAGGCGCTGGCCGACAGCCTGAAAACAGCTATCGAAAACGGAAGCAATTTTTCTGCACTTGCCATGGAATTTTCCGACGACCAGGGCTCTGCCATTCAGGGTGGAGAATTAGGTTGGTTTGGCCGGGGCATGATGGTAGAACCGTTTGAAAATGCCGCATTTAACAACAAAGTTAACGAAGTTACCATTGTTAACAGCCAGTTTGGAATTCATATTGTTCAAACTACCGCCCGCGGCAGGGAAACACAACAGGTGCAGGTGGCATACCTCGTAAGAAACGTTACACCGAGCACCAAAACTTACCAGGATGTGTATGCAAAAGCAAGCGAGTTTGCCGGGAAAAACCTCACAAAAAGTGATTTCGACGCTGCTGTAGCTGAACAAAACCTGAACAAAAGATCCGCTTCTGTTAGAGAAACCGACAGGCAAATACCGGGACTGCCTAATTCAAGACCCTTAATTCGTGCAGCTTACAGCTCAAAACCCGGAACAATCATTCAGGATGTGCAGGGTTCAACCATTTTCGACCTTGGCGACAATTTTGTTATTGCAACCCTCGTTTCGGCAACCGAAGAGGGAGTTGCAAGTTTTGAAGAGGTAAAAACAAGGGTTGAACTGGCCGTGCTGAAAGAAAAGAAACTGCAGTTTCTGGCTGATAAAGCAAAAGCAGCAATGGAAGGTAAAACCGACCTGGATGCTATTGCTACCGAGCTGGGAACAACCGTAAGAAATGCCACCAGCATCAATTTCACTTCCATTCAGGTGCCCGGCATTGGCATGGAACCAAAAGTAGTTGGCGTAGCAACAAACCTGCCGGCTAACGAAATTTCAAGTCCGGTGAAAGGGAACAACGGAGTATTTATTGTTAAAGTTACTTCAGTTAGCGAGGGTGAAGACCAGGATGTGGAAAACGAAAAACTGAGGCTGGCTCAAAACCTTACCTTCCGGGCTACATCGCAGGCATACAATGTGCACCGCGAAAAAGCAGAGGTGGAAGACGAAAGAGCCAAATTTTATTAGAAAATTATACAATGGCTGAAGCACAAAAAACATTACTAATGATCCTCGACGGATGGGGAATTGGCGACGGTTCTGAACGCGATATCGTTTCGCAGGCTCCCACCCCGTTTATGGATTCACTTTTGGAAAAATACCCGCACTCCCAACTGCTTGCCTCGGGCGAACATGTTGGCTTGCCCGACGGACAAATGGGAAACTCCGAAGTAGGTCACCTGAATATTGGCGCCGGGCGCGTACTTTACCAGGACATGGTAAAAATTACGCTCGCCATCAAAGACAAATCACTTTGGAAAAATCCACAAATTGTTAAGGCGTACTCTTACGCCAAAGAAAACAACAAAAAGGTACACCTCATCGGCCTCATTGGCCCCGGTGGTGTACATGCACTGAGTAAACACATGGTGGCGCTTTGCCAGGTTGCCACCGACATGGGCCTGGAAGATATTTTCATTCACGGATTAACCGACGGACGCGACACTGACCCCCGTTCGGGTTATGGTTTCATAAAGGATGATTTGGAAGCACTGAAACCAACCAATGCCAAATTTGCTTCGCTTATAGGCCGCTATTTTGGGATGGACCGCGACAAAAATTACGACCGCCTGAAACTGGCATACGATTTATACACCCAGGGAAAAGGCGAGAAAGCAACAGATATTCTGGAAGCGGTGCAAAAATCGTATGACAATGGCGTTACCGATGAGTTTATGAAACCCATCGTAATGGTGGATGAAAGTGGTGAGCCCTTAGCTAAAATCGAAGATGGCGATGTGGTTATCTGCTTCAATTTCCGTACCGACCGGCTGCGTCAGACAACCATTGCGTTCACCCAGAAAGACCTGCCTGAATACGGCATGCATACCATGAATTTGCAGTGGTACACCATGACCAACTACAAAGCCGACTTTAAAAACATCAACGTCATCTTCGACAAGGAAAACGTTACCAATACCATGGGTGAGGTGGTTTCCAAAGCCGGACTGAAACAAATCCGGATTGCCGAAACCGAAAAGTATGCCCATGTTACCTTTTTTTTCAGCGGAGGACGCGAAGAACCGTTTGAAGGCGAAGACCGTATTTTGGTTCAGTCTCCCAGGGTTCCCACATACGACCTTCAGCCCGAAATGTCGGCGCCAAAAGTAAAAGATGCCATTGTTCCAAGGTTGAAAAACCAGGATGCCCATTTTGTGTGCCTGAACTTTGCCAATGGCGACATGGTGGGCCATACGGGGGTTTACGAGGCTATTTACAAAGCCATACAGGCTGTTGACCAGTGTGCCAAAGAAGTGGTGGAGGCTGCGCTGGAAGGCGGTTACGATGTGATGATTATTGCCGACCACGGAAATGCCGACAATGCGGTAAATGAAGACGGCTCGGAAAATACAGCCCACTCGCTAAATCCGGTCCCCTGCATTTTTGTGAGCAACAACAAAACCCATGTGAAACTGGAAAACGGTATTTTAGCCGATGTGGCTCCTACTCTTCTGAATATAATGGGGCTGGAAGTTCCGAAAGAAATGACCGGGAAAAACCTGATTTCATGATAGAAATTGGCCGGACCATACTCAGCCGGGCAATATTCGAACAACATTTTGTTTGCGATTTACTGAAATGTAAGGGAGCCTGCTGTATTGAAGGTGATTCCGGTGCTCCGCTCACTCCCGAAGAAGCGAAAATCATTGAAAAAGATTACCCTGTTTTTGAAAACTACCTGCCGGAAAGCCATCGGCAGGAAATTCAGAAACAGGGTTTTTCAATGATTGACGACGATGGCGATTTGGTAACACCTTTGATAAACAAACGTCAGTGCGCCTATTCATTTTACGATGAAAAAGGCATTTTAAAATGCAGCATCGAAAAAGCCTTTTTTGAAGGGAAAACCAATTTCAGAAAGCCGGTTTCGTGCCATCTTTTTCCCATACGAATTACCGAATATAAACGGTTTGATGCCGTAAACTACGAAGAGCTTAAGATTTGCAAGCCGGGTCGCGAATGCGGCAAGTCACAAAAAGTTAAACTTTACACATTCCTAAAAGAACCTCTCATCAGAAAATACGGCGAAGAATGGTACAAAGAAGTTGAACTGGCAGCACAATTTCTGGAAAAAGGTTAATATTCACCGCCTCCCATATCCATTCCGCCTCCGTCTCCTCCACCATTCCTCCCTTCCGACTTAAAATTATTCAACCGGTAGCTCAGTGTAAGCATAACAACCCGCGGTTCGCGTTTCCACTGAAACCAACTGTTAAAATCTTCTCCATAGGATTCGCGTTCAAATTTGGCAGTACCCAGCGGATCGCGCACACTTAAAGTTGCTGACAACTTTTTGTCGAAAAACTCGTGCCGGTAAGACAGGTTGGAAAAAAACATCGCTTTGGATTCGCCCTGGGCCGAAACCGAAGGTCCGCGAAAAAAGGCGTTTACCTGCATCCGGGAACTTTCGGAGAAACGAAGTGTAGTGTTCATCCTGCCATTCCAGTTGGTGCTCGAGCGGTCGAACGCATCTTCTCCCAACGTTCCGCTTATCCGGTACCTGTACATGGATGCGCTTGCATTTACCATCAGCCATTTGGTGAAGCTTACATTTCCGGTAAGCTCCATACCTGTAGCGTAATCATTATCGAAATTTCCGGTTCGCAGGTAAAAAATATCGTCCTCCAGAGTTTGATACCGGTCGATTTTATTATGGGTTACCCGGTGAAAGGCATCGAGCGAGATGTATGAACGGCCAAACCGTCTCAATGCTCCCAATTCATACGAGTCGGTGTATTCCGGTTCCAGATCGGGGTTACCGATGCGAATGGTGTAACGGTTGTAATAGTTGGGATTCGGGTCGAGATCTCTTCCCGAGGGCCGGTTTATCCGGCGGCTGTAACTGGCCATCAGTTCGTTGTTTTCTTTTATTTTGTATGAAGTATGAATGGTGGGAAACAGATCGAAACGGTTCAGTTCGGATGGCGTTGCGGCATTGGTGTTCTGAATCTCACGCAACGTGAGTTCGCCTCTGAGCCCGGCCATATATTCAAAATTCCCGAAAGCATTGCTGTAGGTGGAATACAATGCATGAATATCGCGCCGGAAATCGGTAACACTTGTAAAATCGTCGTTTACAATCCATGAATTGGTTTCCTGGTCGAAAACTTCAAAAGTTAACCCCTCGGTTTCTGCATCGATGCGACTGAGCAATCCGGCTTCAAACCTGCCGGTTTCACTGAATGGGTATGTATAATCCAATTTCAGCCTGAACTCCTTTTCCTCTTCGGTTTCCAGCGAAAATACACGTTCCAGATACGTATTGGAGCGTTGAAACTGCAAATTGGCCAGGACTTCACTTTCTTCTTCCGTATCAGTCCCTTCTTCACCCGAGTAGTAAGCCATGCCTTCCAGCTTATGCCCTTCGGTGTTAAAGTTGTGCAGAAAATTGAAATTGATGCTGTAAAAATCGTTTATCCGTTCTGATTCTTCATCGGTAACAGAAAAAATTTCCTGGCTACCCGGTACAGTATAACTGTTTGTTTCTCCGCTCCCGTAGCGATTATTTACCGATTTCCCTGTTTCTCCGGAGAGTGACAAAGTCGTTTTATCAGAAAGAAACCATTCAACACCCGCTTTCAGATTATGTCCGCTGCGGTTAAAATTTCGCGAACCATCCATAAACAAATACCGCGTGGTATCATTTGAAAATGTTTCCCTCGACGATGATGAACTGCCATAATTGGTTTCATCGCGCCAGTCGGCGCCCAGCAAAAAGTTAAATTTTTCGGTGCGGTAATTCAGGGTAAAATCGCCCCGGTATTTATCGCCTGTTCCGGCCGAAGCATTTACAATACCACTTAACCCGTTCATGGAATTCTTTTTAGTAACCAGGTTAATAATTCCGGCCATGCCGTCGGGTTCGTATTTAGCCGATGGATTGGTAATAATTTCAATGCTCTCAAGGGCCGATGAAGGAATTTGTCGCAATGCATCGCTGCCACTGAGAACGCTGGGCCGGCCATCTATTAAAACCGTAAAATTAGACGATCCCCGCACCGATACATTTCCTTCAATATCAACCTGAACAGAAGGAGTGTTTTCAAGCACATCAACAGCGGTGCCTCCAATGGCACTAATGACCTGACTAACATTAACCACCTTTTTATCGAGTTTAAACTCAACCTGTGCTTTATCGGCCACAACATCCACGCTGCCCAACTCAACAGCCGACGGTGCGAGATTGATTCTTCCCAAATCGGGAGCGGGGAAATCTTCGTTTACAACAATATTGTCAATATTCTTTTTGCGAAAGCCAAGAAAATGGGCCTCAACATAGTATTCTCCATATCCAAGTCCGGTGATTTCAAAGTATCCGTTATCATTAGTAATCCCACCTGTAACAAGGCTTGAGTCCGACTTGCTGTAAACAGCAATATTGGCAAATTCCATACGTGTGCCGGTCCCCTCGTCCACAACTACTCCGGTAATTCTTGCGTTTTTTGTATCGTCTGAGGTGTTTCCTCCCATGGCAGGCTGGACAATCATCCAAAAAGCTCCAACCAGGAGGCTTCCAACTAAAATAGAGTATGTTCGTTTCATCTTTTTTGTTTTCAATTATTTGGCTTGTTTCTTTTTCTTATATTAAGACAAAAAGCTCTTTAATTGGTTTAAATTCGATTTTGTTAACGAGTTGTTAATCACTCTGGCGACATAAAAACTCCTCCAGGGCCCACAATAGTCCCAGGCTGGGACTATTATCCAGAATTGAGACTACTGCCAGACAAAGCAAAAATTTAAGTCCTCATTTACAGATTTTTACGGTTGTGGCACATTGATTGATTATGAACGGTTACAGAAACGCTTTGAAGAATTTATAAACCATTTGAGAATTTTTAAAACACAAAATCATGAAGAAGTTAGTATTTATAATCGCATCCGTTTTTTTTATTTCCACAGTTGCATCGGCAAATGGTCCTACTAATGAAGGTGAAAACACAGCTTCGCATAATATTGGCATAACCATTCCCGACCTTGCCATAATTGCAGTTTACGGTCCTTCGGGCCAGGGAACTACCATTTCGCTTACACCTCAAACGGAAAATTTAGAGGCCGGTGAAGCCGTTGATTTTACTACTGCCACCGACAATAGTCTGTGGCTAAACTACACATCAATAGCAAGCTCAAAAGGGAACAGCGGAAATATGAGCACCCGAAGAATAAAAGCAGAACTTGATGAAAATTTGCCCAATGGGCTGGATTTGATACTCGAAATCAGCCAGGCCAGTTCAGGCAGCGGAGATATTGGAAAGGCCACAACTGGCAAAGTATCGTTAAATAAAGGTACAACCTGGGTTATCGACGACATTGGAAGTTGCTATACTGAAACAGGTGACGGCAAAGGGCACCAGTTAACCTACAGTTTGGATATAAAAGACAACCAGTACCAAAAATTGGTAGCAGAATCTTTTTCGGTGCAGGTTACCTACACCATTTCAGACAATTAACAGATTGCAAAAGGTAGATTGAACAGGCAGGGGCGTCACCTGCCTTTTTTTGTTGGGTAAAAGCCGGCAGGTTAAAAATTATCTGTAAGCAGGCGTGAAATCTCCAGCAGATTCTCGAACCAGGCCGGATTCAGGGGCCACATTTGCACCACTTTGCCATTAATTTCTTCGGCAAACACACGGGCCTGCTCCCGATCGAGATCGCTTTGGATATAGATAACCCGGATGTCATGTGCTTTGGCAAAATCAACCAGGGCTGCCATTCGCTGCGGGGTGGGTTCTTTGCCGCCGGGTTCCAGCGAGTACTGAACCAGTCCATACTCGCGTGCAAAATACGAAAGACTGGGATGAAACAAAATAAACTGCCGCCCCTCAAAATCCTTCAGTTCTGTCCTGATTTCAGCGTCCAGCTCATCGATTCTATTCACAAACCGACTCAAATTTTCCTGATATTCTTCTTTCTTTTCGGGATTCAGCAATACAAGTTCTTCTGTAATTCGGGCCGCCATCTGTTTTACCAGGGTGGGCGACAACCAGGTATGCGGATTGATGCCGGCAAGTTTGCTTTTTTCACCCGAGGGGAGGGTTTCATCACTAATCAAATCCAGCTCTTCCGAAAGATTCACAACTTTCATGTTCAGGTTTGCCTGCTCAATTTTCTCCCTCCAGGAATATTCAAACCCGATGTACCCAATGCGAAACCAGATTTTTGAACGGGTAATGTCTTTCAGTTGCGAAGGGACCAGGGTAAAATCTGCCGGGCTCGACCCCGGGGGAAGCAATACGTTGATTTCAAAATCGTTGCCCGCAATTTCCTCCACAAAGGATTTTAATGGCAAAATGCTTACTGTTACTACCGGTTTTTCTCCGTTATTGTTCCTGGCTTTCGGGGCACAGCAGGAGAAGAGAAAACCTGTGACCAAAACTAAAACAGCATGAGTGATTTTCATATTATTCAAAGTATTAACCTCTTTTATTGTTTTTATAATTGCCAATGTAACTAAATTTCCTGAATTTATTCCGGCGCGGTACAACTTCAATTTTTTGTTTGAAAAAGAAAGGCACAAAACCTTTTGTGTGTTTTTGCAACGGACAGAAGAAGTATTTCAAACAATTGTTGAATTCTGTAATATAAATGCACAGGTTCGGGGTTGGATAAAAAACAAAAAGGGCGTCTCTTTGCAGAAACGCCCAAAAAAAATTGTTTAAAATAATTTTACTCACCCCACACCAATCCGGCTGAGGCTAATGATATAAACTGAACATTGTAATCTGCATTGTTTGCTGCGCTGCCTGATTCATACAAAACAGCCAGAACTTCCAACCGGTAGTTTTCTCCTATTGTGGCTTTCTGGCCCGAATCAGTCCAGCCCTGATTCGCATTGCCAAAAGCAAATTCTGTTTCATCCCCATCCAGTTTTTGACTCATGAAAATCAGTTTGTCCGACTCGTCATACAGCCTTACAAAACAGGCATCTGCATCTTCCACTTCCTGCCAGTTGATTTCAAGTTTTGAATCTGCAAATCTTATCGAATCTACAACCACCGCATCCAGTTCATCTTCCTCAAGCTTATCGGTAATCACACGCGGTGCTTCATCGGTTTGTGTACTTGTTACGGTAAAAGAATAATTCCCTGGTTCGGGGAATGACTGGGCATATTCATCTGTTTCGGCGTAAAGACTAAACACCTGGCTGTTCGATTCATTGCTTTCCAGAGTCCAGGTTTCATCTTCCGGTCCTTCAACGGTAACCGATTCCAGCTCTTTGTTTCCAAAAACCCAAAACGAGATACCGTACATTTCAACACTGTCCTGAACCACTTTTTGTACATACACATCTGCCAGGGCATCCAGAGCTATGGGCTCAGGATCGTCGATGCACGAGGTAAAAAACAAGGCTCCCATCATAATTACTGCTACACTTTTCAAAATCTTTTTTTCTGTCTTCATGTTTCTTTCTTTTTACACAAATTAATATTTAGTTTCTACAAGTCACTGCAGACGAACACCTTAAATTCCAAACGAAAAAATAACCGATGATGTTCATCAGGCAGTTGTTATCTATTGATGCATGATGTTGCAATGGGGTTGCGTAGAAATCAAAAAAAAATGAAGGACTTATTGTCGGTTGATTGTTCTGTTGGAAAAAATACTATTCAAGCGACCTGTCCGGCAGTCTAGAATCAGCCCATAATCATTCCGATAATTGTTGCGCTCATCAGCGAAGCCAGCGTACCTGCAATTAACGCGGGCACTCCATATTTTGAAAGTAAAACCCGCCGGCCCGGTGCCAATGCACCAATGCCGCCAATCTGAATTCCTATGGAAGAAAAGTTGGCAAAACCGCATAAAATATAGGTAGCCATAATAATGGATTTGGGATGCGTAAAAGCTGCCGTGGTTTTCAGTTCGGCCAAACTGATGTAGCCAATAAATTCAGTAAGTATAAGTTTTTCACCCAGCAGCCTTCCTACAACAATAATGTCTTCGGCTCCCACCCCTATGAGCCACATGAGGGGTGCGAAAGTGTAGCCCAAAATAAATTGAAGTGAAAGTCCTTCGTACCGTCCGTTCGTTCCTTCTGCAATTATTTCATTTAAAGTAGTCCACTGCCCTATTTTCCCAATAATGAAATTGAACATGGCTATAAAAGCAATAAAGGTAAGCAGCATAGCCGCCACATTCACAGCCAGTTTTACGCCTTCGCTGGTTCCGTTAGTAATGGCATCGAGTACATTGCTGCCAATTTTCTCTTTGCTTACCTCAATTTGTTTGTTGATGGCTTCGGTGGGTGGAACCAGCATTTTTGAAAACACAATGGCAGCAGGAGCAGCCATTACCGAGGCAGCCAGCAGATGTTTGGCAAATTCCAGCCGCATTTGTGGATCGTTGCCACCCAGCAAAGCAATATAGGCAGCCAGCACACCCCCGGCCATAGTGGCCATACCACCCGACATCACAAGAAGAATTTCCGATTTGCTCATTTTTTCGAGGTAAGCTTTAATCATCAGTGGCGACTCGGTTTGTCCCAGAAAAATATTTCCGGCCACCGAAAGTGCTTCAGCTCCTGAAATTTTAAGTGCTTTTGTAAACAGCCACGCCAGACCGTAAACCACTTTCTGAATAATTCCCCAGTAAAACAACAGACTGGTTAACGCCGAAAAGAAAATGATGGTGGGTAAAACCTGGAAAAGAAAAATAAATCCGTAAGTGTCGGCGTTCATTAAATCGCCCAGCAGAAACTCACTACCGGCTTTGGTAAAATCGAGAATTTTTACAAAAATCTGTCCGAAAAGTTCAAATCCGTTTCTTACGAAGGGTACATAAAGCACCCCAATAGCCAGCAAAACCTGAATGAACAGCCCCGTAGCAACGGTTCGCCAGGGAATATTTTTACGGTTGGTACTCAAAACAAATCCCAGCATCAGCAGAACAGACATACCAAGCATTCCGCGCAACAAAGTACTCAACGAAAAATTGCTTTCCAGTTCTTTATCAGGCAAAATTACCGAAGTTTCTGAAGAATAATCTTCCACCAGAACAGGCCTGTCATCATTTGTATCGGGTTCAGGTTGCTGTGCCATTGCAGGCTGAAAAAAGAAAATGCCGGCACATAAGACCAGCAGGGCAAGGAATTTATTCATCTTTTCCAGTTAATTTTTCTTTCGGTTATCAATCTCGTCACGAAGTACTGAAGCCTTTTCATAATCTTCGTTTTGCACGGCATCATTGAGCATTTCTTCCAGCTCCTGTAATGTGTAGCGTGAAAATGGATTTGACTCGGAGGAGCCTGGTTTTTTTCCGGCTTTACCTGTATCAGACGGTTTGGCTTCATCGCCTTCAAGCACAATACCGGCTTTGTTAAGAATGTCTTCTGTCGTGTAAATCGGGCATCTAAAACGAAGCGCTAGGGCTACGGCATCAGAAGTTCGTGAATCGATCTTTACCTCCTGCCCGTTCATTTCACATAGCAGTTCAGAATAAAATATTCCTTCCTCCAGTTTATGAATAACCACCTCGAGAAGGACAATATTAAATGCCCGGGCAATATTTTTAATTAAATCGTGGGTTAAAGGGCGCGGAGGTTTCAACCCCTCCAGCTGAATGGCAATAGCCTGCGCTTCAACCGGCCCGATAATAATCGGAATTCTTCTGTCTCCGTTCTCTTCCGATAAAACCAAAGCGTAAGCGCCTGACTGCGTTTGGCTTACTGATAGTCCCAGAATATTCAGTCGTATTTTTTGCATTCCTCCCAAGTCTGGTTTTTATTGTGAAAACAAATATAACAATCATTTTGGGATTAGATCGGAAATTGCGGTTTGTTTTCATTTTGTAAATACTGGCTTAAAAATGTGAATGTTTTGGGAAAATAATTCACCCTGCATTTGCCAATGTATTAAAAATAACTACTTTTGCAGTCCGAAAAATTTGAACCGGTCAGGCTCAACAAGAGGAAACAAGAGCGTTTCCCGCCTCCCGGTGTAACATTAAAAAGTTGAAATTATGTACGCGATTGTTGAGATTGCCGGACAGCAGTTTAAAGTTGAAAAAGAAAAGAAACTGTATGTTCAATTGCTTGAAGCCGCTGAAGGCGACTCGGTTGACTTTGACAAGGTTTTGCTTGTTGACAACGACGGCCAGGTGGCCGTAGGTACCCCCACCGTTAACGGTGCGAAAGTAACAGCCAAAGTGCTGGAACATGTAAAAGGCGACAAAGTGCTGGTATTTAAAAAGAAACGGAGAAAAGGCTACAAAAAACTAAACGGCCACCGTCAGCAGTTCACGCAGATTCAAATTGAAAACATTGTTGGATAACTAAAAAATAAATTACCATGGCTCATAAAAAAGGTGTAGGTAGTTCGAAAAACGGACGCGAATCGGAAAGCAAACGACTTGGAGTAAAAATTTACGGAGGTCAGTATGCAAAAGCTGGTAATATTTTAGTTCGCCAGCGAGGAACACAACATTACCCGGGCGAAAATGTGGGAATAGGAAAAGACCATACTCTGTTTGCACTTATCGACGGAACCGTAATGTTTCAGAAAAAAAGGAAAAACCGCTCATACATATCGGTTGAACCTGTGATGGATGTTGATGTGGCAGTTGCCGAAGCACCGGCTACGGTTATTGAAGAAAAACCGAAAGCCAAAACTGAATCTGCAAAAGCAGAGAAAGTGGCAGCTAAAGTTAAAACAGAAACTGCCGAAGCACCGTCAACGATTTCTGAAGAAAAACCGAAAGCCAAAGCTGAACCTGCAAAAGCAGAAAAAGTGGCCGCGAAGGTTGAAACAGAAGTTGCCGAAGCGGACGATCTGAAAAAAATTGAAGGTATCGGACCAAAAATTGCCGAAATTTTCAACGAGTCAGGAATCAATACGTATGCTGAACTGGCAGATGCATCCGAAGAAAAACTGAAAGAAATTCTGGCCGATGCCGGAAGTCGTTATGCTTCAAAAAATCCTTCCACCTGGCCGCAGCAGGCTAAACTGGCTGCCGATGGGAACTGGGATGAACTGAAAGAACTTCAGGATCACCTGAAAGGCGGCATCGAACAATAAGCTGCTTATAATATTACATTTGAGAAAATCTCCTGTTGTTGTCAGCAGGAGATTTTTTTGTAAGTTTGTTTCAAATGAATTGCTATGACCATCACAATTGAAAATAACATTCTGGATGAAGTAGGATTAAGCAAATCTGAAATTCTAATTGAGTTGGCCGTCTCGCTATATAAAAGAGGCATTCTCTCAATTGGACAAGCCAGCGAGCTCGCTTCAGTAAAACAAATCGAACTAAGAAGAGAATTGGGAAAGAGAGATGAGTCTATCAACTACAACACCGAAGATTTAGAAGAAGATTTGGAGGTATTAAAAAATTTTAAAAAATAGTCCTGTGGTTGTAGTTGCCGACAGTTCAGTTATTACAGGTTTACTGGCATTAAGCAGAATAAAATTGCTCCATTTTCTTTTTGGTCAGGTTTTAATGTCTCACTCTGTATTCAAAGAACTTTCATCACTCAAAAACTTCGGATACGATATAGAAAAGTTGAATCAGTCCTGGATTAAAATCACTCAAATTGAAAATATTGAAAAAAGGAATATCTTATTAAAACGACTTGATTTAGGTGAAGCTGATTCCATTATTTTGGCTATTGAAAAAAACTCTGACTTTCTTTTAATGGATGAAAGAAAAGGAAGAAAAATAGCCAAAGAAATCGGACTTCAGGTTGTTGGTTTAATAGGGATTCTTATTCAGGCAAAAAAGAACGGATTGATTCCAAATTTAAAATCGGATTTGCAATTCTTATCTTCAAAATTAGAGTTTAGAATGAGCAATCAATTAATTGAAAGAGCCTTAAGAGAGGTTGGAGAAATGTGAGGTTTATTCATTTAATGTAGTTCTTGAATAAAAAGTCGTTGCCTCCTCAATCAATAAAATTCATTTATTAGCTTTGCACCTTCAAATCAAAAAAATATGCTTAACCTGAAATTTATACAGGATTGCCCGGAAGTGGTAATTGAAAAACTGAAGAAGAAAAATTTTGACGCTACAGAAATCGTCAACAGCATTGTTGACTTGTACCGGCGGAAAAATGAAGCGCAGCAAAAGGCTGAACAGGCCAAAGCCGAAATGAATAAAATTTCGAGGGAAATCGGGAACCTGTTTCGCGAAGGGAAAAAAGAGGAAGCCGATGCTGCCAAAGCCCGTACTTCAGAATTGAAAGATACCATAAAACAACTGGACGGGCAGTTTGCCGAGATTGAAAAGAAAGTGGCCGAACTGCAGATTCAGTTACCAAACCTGCCACACGTATCAGTTCCGCCAGGGAAAGGAGCCGAAGATAATGAGGTAGTGAAATCAGCTGGTGAAATTCCGCAGCTTGATGAAAACGCACTTCCTCACTGGGACCTCGCACAAAAATACAAACTAATCGATTTTGAACTGGGTGTAAAAATTACCGGTGCCGGTTTTCCGGTTTACCGTGGAAAAGGGTCGCAACTGCAGCGGGCGCTCATCAATTTTTTTCTGGATGAAAACCGCAGGGCCGGATACGAAGAAATTCAGCCGCCGCTGGTGGTGAATGAAGATTCAGGTTTTGGCACCGGCCAGTTGCCCGACAAGGAAGGCCAGATGTATCATGTTACGGGCGACAATTTGTATCTGATTCCTACAGCCGAGGTACCGGTAACCAACATTTACCGCGATGTGATTCTCGACGCCGAAGACCTTCCCGTAAAAAATACGGCCTACAGTGCCTGTTTTCGTCGCGAGGCTGGTTCGTACGGAAAAGATGTGCGCGGTTTGAACCGTCTCCATCAGTTCGATAAAGTGGAAATTGTGCAGATTTCCCACCCCGAGAAGTCGTATGAAATTCTGGAAGAGATGGTGAGTCACGTGGCCAGCCTGGTGGAAAAGCTGGAACTGCCTTACCGTATTTTGCGTTTATGTGGCGGCGACATGAGTTTTACTTCGGCGCTTACTTACGATTTTGAAGTGTGGTCGGCAGCTCAGCAAAAGTGGCTGGAGGTGAGTTCGGTTTCCAACTTCGATGCATTTCAGGCAAACCGGTTGAAACTGCGTTACCGCGACGAAAGGTCTAAAAAACCTCAGGTTGCGCACACATTGAACGGCAGTGCCCTCGCGTTGCCCCGCATTGTGGCCGCTTTGCTTGAAAACAACCAAACTTCGGAAGGAATAAAAATTCCGGCAGCACTTGTGCCTTACACTGGATTTGAGATGATATAAATTCGGGTTTTCACGAATTATCCCTATTTTTGCCCAAACCGTTGATAATAAATATGGTTCAGAACATAGGGAACAGGATAATCCAGACAATTTCTCACCAGGCGGAAAGGGCCGGTTATTTTTGCGCTGCTGAAAATATTTCTTCAAACCAAAAGGTACACGAACTGCGCCGCGGGTTTAAGCGGTTACGGGCATTGCTTCGGTTTTTTAAAGAAATACCAGACAGTCCGGCTGCCCAGCTTAATCAGGATATCCGGAATTTTGGAAAATTGCTTGCTCCGCTGCGGGAATCAGCAGTGGATCTGGATATTTTTGACAAAAATATTTCCTCCAACAACCATTTACCGGAGAAGAAAATAAGAAATGCCCGCGATCTGCTGGTTCAAAAAAATAAATTGCTGGTTGAACGTGGATTTTTGGAAAACAACCTGCACAATACCATCCGCACATTTTTCGATGGATTTGATGAAATCCTCACAAAAAACAACAATGAATTTCCTGTTCGCATTCAGTTTTTCAATGAAGTGAGCCAGTCGTATCTGAAAAGTATTTCAATTTATCAACAATTACCAGCCCACCCACATCCCGAGGAATGGCACGAATTGCGAAAAAAAATGAAACGATTGTGGTACCAGCTCGATTTTATTAAGTTCTTACATCCGCGCTATTTCAAACTGAAAACCGACCAGTTGAACAAAATTACCGACCAGTTGGGCGATGACCACGATTTACATGTATTTTTAGAAGATTTACTGGCTGAAAGTTACGGGTTCGATCAGGAAGAATTGCGTATTCTTGTTAACCAGACAGAACACCTTTGCGAGTTAAATCAGTTGAAACTTCAACCCCGGCTGAAACAATTTTTTACGGCACCGCCCGAAGAGTTTGACCAAAAACTGGAACGTTTTTTCAAGTTGTAATTATTTCATTTTTAGAAATTGCACTTCTTTGTGCGCGAGAAAACGCCATTTGCCACGTGAAAGATTCTTTTTTGTGAGCCCGGCAAAATATACACGGTCGAGTCTCTTTACCTTGTAGCCCAGATGTTCGAATATACGCCGTACAATACGGTTGCGGCCCGAGTGAATTTCAATACCGATTTCCGATTTATTGTTTCCGTCGATATAACTAATGGCATCGGCAGCAATGCGGCCGTCTTCCAGTTCAATGCCTTCGGCAACGAGAAGCATATCGTTTTTGGTGAGCGGTTTATCGAGTGTTACCTGGTAAATTTTTTTGATGTTGTGGCTGGGATGTGTCAGCCTGTCGGAAAGCTCGCCATCGTTGGTAAACAGCAACACGCCGGTCGTTGTTTTATCGAGGCGCCCTACCGGGTAAATCCGCTCGTCGCAGGCATCTTTTACCAATTCCATTACCGTGCGTTCGGCATGCGGGTCGTCGGTGGTGGTGATAAAATCTTTGGGTTTATTCAGCAGCAGGTAAACTTTCTTTTCGGCATTTAGTTTTCTGCCGTCGAAACGCACATCGTCGTTCATTTTTACCTTCACACCCAGCTCCGTAACAATATTCCCGTTTACGGTAACCAAACCGGCCGAAATGTATTTATCGGCTTCACGACGCGAGCAAACACCCGAATTGGCAATAAACCGGTTCAGTCGCATTTCGCCGGTGGTGGCCGTTTTTTTAGGCCTTTTTCCTGGAAGCGGAACTTCTTTTTTTGGTGCTGATTCAGTTCTCTTTTTAAGCTGAATTACTTTTTTGCCCTCTGCCGGACGGCGCCCTCCCCTTTGCGGACGTTCCTGTTTCGCTCCAGTTCTTACAGACGGTTTTCTGCTTGCTTTACCTGTGCGGCCTTTACTGAAATTTCTGTTCATGACGATTACTCAATTTTTACACAAAGGTCGGAAAAAATAACGAGTAAAAAGGTGTTTCAAATCAGTTCAAAATGTTTTACTTTAGACCCAATGAAAATTAAACACCAAAAAGTATGCAGTCGCACGAAATTGATTATAAAATTATAGGCCACGACGTTCAACTGGTGGAAGTTGAACTGGACCCGGGTGAAACGGTAATTGCCGAAGCCGGCGCCATGTTGTATATGGAAGACGGAATAGAATTTACTACCCGAATGGGCGACGGGTCCAATCCCAATGCCGGGTTTTTCGATAAACTGCTGTCAGCCGGTTCGCGTTTAGTTACAGGCGAATCGTTGTTTTTAACCCATTTTACCAACCAGGGATGGGGTAAAAAGCATGTAGCTTTTTCCGCTCCTTACCCGGGAACCATTATTCCGCTAAACCTGGGGGCATTGGGCGGGCGGATTATCGTTCAACGCGATGCCTTTTTGTGTGCTGCCATGGGAACAAAAATTTCAGTAACATTCAATCGCAAGCTCGGCGCCGGATTTTTTGGTGGTGAAGGATTTATACTTCAGCAACTGGAAGGCGACGGCAATGCATTTGTTCATGCCGGCGGAACGGTAATTGAAAGACATCTGAACAACGAAGTACTAAAGGTGGATACCGGTTGTATTGTGGGCTTTGAACCCGGTATCGATTACGACATTCAGCAGGCAGGGAATTTGCGTTCCATGGTTTTTGGCGGCGAAGGAATATTTTTGGCCACCTTGCGCGGCACCGGAAAAGTGTGGCTGCAAAGTATGCCCATCCGCAAACTAATTCACGAACTGTCGCCACGTGGCGGGAATACCCGCAAGGAAGGACGACCGGGATTGCTCGACAGTTTGCTGGAAAGGTGAACCCAACATGATCTGGAAAAATTGGCTGTTGCCATAACTTGAACCTTGAACTTTCAAACTTTGAACTTTGTCCCGATATCTATCCGGATGAACTTTCAACTCTCCTATTCAGCCCCAAAAGGGATTTCATCCCACGGGGTAAACAGGTGAACTTTAAGTCACCAGCTGAACTACTCTCTTTGAACTTTAAACTTTAAACACTGAACTTTAATCAGTTATACTACTCCCGGCAAACTGATTCCTTTTATTTTCCGGTACAAATCAAGGGCAAAAACATCGGTCATGCCCGAAATAAAATCCACTGCCGACTGAATTTTATGGTACAGGTTATCGCTCTGCGGCCGGTACTGTTCGGGTAGCAGCGACAGGATTTTCCGGTTGTATTTATTTTCGGAATGAACCACCGCTCCAACAAATTCTTCCAACAGGGTACCTATAATTTTAAATCCGGCTATTTCAATCTCAACCACGGTTCGGTGGTTGTAAACTTCTGAATACGAAATTTCTTTCACTTGTTTCATAGCTTCTGCCTGCCTGTTTTGCAGCGAACCCACCAGGCTTTTTGAAAAACTCCCGCTCAAAATGGCTTCGTAGTTGTCTTCAAAAATACGTGTGCTTTCGTGAATCAGTTTACCAATAACGCCGGCCCGCAGATAGCTGATCTGCTCATTTCTGTCGGTTACCCGATTCAGTGTTTCTTCAATGCTTTTCAATGCATTTTTATCTTCGGCAGAATCATAAAAGTTAAGAAACAGCTCTTTTACCCGCTCGTAACTCAGGATTCCCAGTTTGCAGGCATCCTCCAAATCCATAATCTGGTAACAAATGTCGTCGGCTGCCTCAACTAAATAAACCAGCGGATAGCGCTGAAAAGAGAGTTGTCCTTCAATTCTTTCAGGAATCTGCAGTTCAGTGGCCATTTTTCTGTAATCTTCTTTTTCCGACTGAAAAAAGCCGAATTTCTGTTTGGTGGCCAGCGGCGATTCAAACGGGTATTTTACAATGCTGGCGAGGGTCGGATAGGTAAGCGCAAAACCTCCGGGCCGTTTTCCGTTGAACTGGTGTGTTAAAATACGCAAGGCGTTGGCATTGCCATCGAATCGCACAAAATCGCTCCATTCGGCCGGTGTAAGTTTAGCTTGAAATTCTTTTCCGGCCCCGTTTTGAAAGAAGCTGGAAATAGCCGATTCGCCCGAGTGGCCAAACGGCGGATTGCCTAAATCGTGGGCCAGGCAGGCGGCAGAAACAATGGTTCCGATTTCCGGCACCAGCGGATTTTCCGGAAATTCTACCGCTGTTTTTTCAGCCAGTAAATTCCCCAGCGAACGTCCCACACTGGCAACTTCCAGACTGTGGGTGAGCCGGTTGTGCACAAAAATGTGCTCGGGCAGCGGAAAAACCTGCGTTTTATTTTGCATCCTCCGGAATGGGGATGAAAAAATAATACGGTCGTAATCGCGCTGAAACTGCGTGCGGTCTTCATGACGGGAAGAGGTTTTCCATTCTTCCATTCCCAAACGCTTTGTTGAAAGTAATTGATTCCAGTTCATTCTTATTTTCACAATGTGTATGTCGAATATTTTTTCACCTCCTTAGCCAGTTCCCGTGCTTTGCTGCCGGTAACTTCATCCAGTTTTTTCCAGAACCGTTCGCTGTGGTCCTTTATTTCGGTATGCACCAGTTCGTGCAGTAAAATGTAGTCGATGAGCTGGTCGGGCAGTTTCATCATCTGAAGGTTCAGGCTGATGTTGTTGCGCGACGAACAACTCCCCCAGTTGCGTTTGTTGTTTCGAATAGATACTTTGTTGTAGCTGAAACCAAATTTATGCGCAAGCTCAGTTAATCGCTTCGGCAGGAGAAGATGCGCTTCCATCCGGAATATCTGGGTTAATGTATATTCAACAGCCAATCGGGCATTTTCCGATTGAAAGTCCCTGATAAAAATAGTTACGTCGTTATTTTTAACATTCACGTCACCGGTTGATAGCCCTTTTTGCAGGTAAACCGTATGCATTCTGGTTTTTACAAAAAATCCTTCATTAAATGATATTTGTTGTTTTTCTGCCTTTTCCTGTTGCTTCCGTATCCAGGTTTCATTTCGCGCCAAAAAAGCAAGTACCTCTTTTTCCGAAACAAAAAATGGAAAAGAAACCAACACCGATTTGTCGGGTTTAACGCTAATTTTCATGCTTTTTGACCGCCGGTTCCGAAAAAAAGTTACCGGACCTATGCTTTTAAAGTGAACTACTTTGTTCGGCATTCGTTTAAATAAAAATAAAACCAAAGATACCACATTATGGAACAGAACAAAACAATGGAGGTTTTCTCCAACCTGACCAAACAAGTTACCGTTGTTTCGGTAGAAGAAAAAGTGTTGCCGGGAAGCCTGGTTTTTGAGGCACTCAACCAGTTTCCGGGGTATTACCACGAAACACCTACCAAGCCATACCCCATATACATTTACCTGGTGCTCGACAGGCAATATCCTCTGGAAGAGGTACTTCGGGCAACCCAAAACATTGAAAAAGAGTACGACTGGAATTTCGACTCGGGAAAAGGATATATGCTCATTGGTTCGCAGTTGCTGAATGTTATCCGTTTAAGGCATTTACCCGAAGTAGATATGGTGGTAAAAATTCAGCAAGCATATCAAAAACAGGGCATTGGTTTTCTCATGAACAAAAAACTACAAGGGAAACTGGAGGCTGAAGTAAAAATTGTGAAATTTCTGAACCTTAAACAACTCGGCGAAGGAATTTATGTGGAAGAGAAAGACGAAAACTTTGGCTATATTGAAATACCGAAATACCTGAAGCCTGCTGCTTTTGTGAAAGTGACCATGGATGTGAAATACAACTGGGAAGGCCACGAATTTGATGCCGCCAGCGGATCGTTCTATAAAAACGGCAAGCTGCTTGAATTTGTCCGCATCCTTTCCAATGCCATAACCAAAGAATACCTGCTGCAAATACAAACCTTGTACAAAGAAAAAATCAGGTAGTTGTGTATTGTGGCAATTGAAGGTTTTTTATATTTTTGGCACCGAAGTTGACAGAACCCGTTCCTCGTTGAATTTGTTCTGTCATAGTTTTTACCTTAACCAGTTATAAACCATGGGAACCAGTAAGAAACTGAAAGTTGGCCTGATAGCAGCACTTTGCCTTGTTGCCGTTGCCATATTTTATTATGCCTCGCGTTTGCTTATCCCAACTCCTGCCAGCCCGGAAAACTTTACTACCGAAGTGGTGGAAAGAGGAAATGTAACTTCAACCATAAATGCAACCGGAGTGGTCGATTCGGAAAGCGAAGTGCTCATTTTAAGCCCCGGACCGGGAATCATTAAAAATATTTATGCCGAACCAGGCAGCAGGGTAAACCGGGGCGATTTAATTATGCAGCTCGATACCGATAATGTAAAGGACGATATTGAACGCATGAAAGACCAGTTGGAGGTAAGACGAAACAACCTGGAGCGAACCCGGCTGAATGCACAGAGCACACGACTCGATTTGGACTACAACGAAGAAGTGAAAAAACTGCGCATTACATCGCTAAAATCGCAACTGGCTGACCACCAGCAATTGCTGGAAGTAGGAGGAATCTCCCCGGCACGAATCGACCAGACCAAACAGGAAATAACCCTGGCCGAAAAAGATTTGCAAAACCTGGTGGAAAAAAATTCCATCCGGCTGAAACAACTCGAAGCCGAAGAAAAAGGATTGCTTCTGCAAATCAGAATAGAAGAAAAACAACTGGAAGAGAGAGAACAACTCATTGAAAAAATGGGCATCCGTGCGCCCTCCTCAGGAATTATTCTGTCGATTGCCGGCCGCGCGGGAGAAAAAGTGGGAACCGACCATCTGCTGGTTCGCATGTCAGACCTCTCTTCGTTCAAAATCACCGGTTCAATAGACGAACAATTCGCCAACCGGCTAAAAACAGGAAACCGGGTGCTGGTAAACATCGACAACCAGGAACAACTGGAGGGTACGGTTGGAAATATTACTCCTGTGGTTGAAAACAACCGGATTCAGTTTAATGTACACCTGAAAGAAAGCAGCCACCCAAAACTCATGGCCAACCAACAAGTTGAAATACAGATAATCACCCACCTGAAAGAGAATGCACTTCGTCTTAAAAAATTTAAAGATTTGGAGAATGGAAAGCAACACAGGTTATTTGTTATGGAGGGAAACAGAGCCATAAAAAAAGATTTTACACTGGGAATTATTGGCAACGAGTATGTTGAAATCCTTTCAGGATTAAACGAAGGTGACCTTGTAGTAACCGAAGGACTGCACGCCTACAGAAACCAGGACGAAATTGAATTTGAATAAGAATCGACAAAAAAGATGAGAAAAGCAGCAATTGCATTCATAACGGGGCTGCTCATGACCTACAGCCCCTTACATGGACAAAACGATTCAACCGCCTATAGCCTTACGCTTGACAACGTTATCGACATGGCGCTTACACATTCACCTACTTCCAAATACATTCAAAATCAGAATGTAAATTATTACTGGCGCTACCGAAACTTTAAAACCCGTTTCAGGCCGCAGCTAACACTTAACGGCGATTTACCAAATTACACACATACCACACAGCCCATTACCCAGCCCGACGGAAGTATCGAATTCAGGCAGGTTTCCAATCTGGCAGCCTCGGCCAACCTGTCGCTCAACCAGTCAATTCCACAGCTGGGAACCAATATATGGGCCAGTACAACAGCCCATGGCATCCGCAACCTCAACAAAGACGAAATTGGGTTCTCCGGAAGCCCTTTTGTAATCGGGTTCAGCCAACCGTTGTTTGCCTACAACTGGATGAAGTGGTACCGCAAAACCGAACCCATGATTTATGATGAGGCCCAAAAGCGATTTGTACAGCAAATAGAAGAAATTGCGCTCAACGCAACGCACCGCTATTTTAATTATCTGATGGTGCAAACCAACTACAAACTGGCCGAAAACAACCTGAAAAACAGTCAGGACAACCTGCGTATTTCCCAAACGAAAAAAGAGCTGGGACAAATTTCCGACAATGATTATTCACGCATCGAACTTTCGGTGCTCAACGCCCAGAAAGCACTCAACCAGGCAAGTATGGACCTTAAAAACACTGATTTTGAATTAAAGCGATACGTCGGTCTCGACCAATCGATGGAAATTGATCTGGCCATTCCTCTCGATATTCATTTTTTTGAAATAGATATACAAACAGCTATCGAGCGGGCAAGGGAAAACCGCCAGGAAACCTCGCTTTACCAGCGCCGGCTGATTAACGCCGATCGTGCTCTGGCCGAGGCTAAAAACAGTACCGGATTAAGTACTACCCTCAGGGGCAGTTTCGGCTTGTCGAGCAGCGCCGAAAATTTTCTGGGAATATATGACCAGCCCGAGCGCGACCGGATGCTGCGTATTTCGCTGAGCATTCCCATACTCGACTGGGGCCGTTCGGCTTCCACCGTGAAACTTGCCGAGTCGGAACGTGAGCTTACCATTTACAATGTAAATAAAGATATCGAGGAATTCGACCGTTCAGTAATTGTTCAGGTGGAACAGTTCGGCCTGTTGCAGGACCAGCTTTTAACGGCAACCGAAGCCGACAAGGTTGCTGAAAACGGCTACCAGATTGCCCTCCGTAAATTCCAGAACGGTGAATTGAGCATTACCGATTTGAACATCGCCCTGCAGGAACGCGAACAGGCAAAACGCGACTATATCCGCTCCATTCAAAGTTATTGGGTGGCTTATTACAGGCTTCGTGTGCTCACGCTTTTCGATTTTGAAAAAGGGCATAACATTACCTACGGAAACCCAATGCTTGACGAAAAAATTGAAAGGCTGGTTTTTTAAAACAAAAAAACGAACACTATTAAAGTATTCGTTTTCAATTGATTAATAAATTGTCTTGTGGAGCATACCGGAGTCGAACCGGTGACCTCTTGACTGCCAGTCAAGCACTCTAGCCAACTGAGCTAATGCCCCATTTCATTTAAAGAACCATTTTGAACGACTTTTGTGAACTTTCCACATGTTCATTCCGGCACTTTGGCCTCCCAATAGCTATCGGGATGAGCTAATTCCCCAAAAGCGAGGGCAAATATAAAAAAAATATTTTGGTTCAATCAACAACTGTGGTAAAGTTTTTGTAGCTCATTTTATAGTTATCTGATAAAAAAGATATCCGTTCGTGAACCGTGTTCACAACAGGAAAATGCCCTGTACTTTGAAATATCGAAAAAATTGATTTGCAAGTGACAATTATTTTTTATCTTTAGCCCTCTTTACAGGGGTTGAACTTTAAAAGAAACAAATAAAAAAATTAAGTATTATGGAAGTAAAAAAATCACCAAAAGCAGACCTTGAGAGTAAAAGGAACCTGTTCCTGATGCTGGGTTTGGTTGTTGCACTTGGGTTAATCCTGGCGGCTTTTGAATACACCGCAACTCCCAAAAAAACAGAGTCGCTCGGGCAAATTCAAATGCAGGAAGTTGAAGAAGAAATCATCCCCATTACCCGTGAGCAGGAAGTTCAACCACCTCCGCCACCACCTCCGCCACAGGTAGTTGAGGTGCTAAACATTGTGGATGATGATGTGGAAATTGAGGACGAACTGTTCATCGACACGGAGGTTACCGATGATATGGTAATTGATGTGGCGCCTGTTATTCAAACTGCGGCAGAAGAGGAAGAAGAAGAAACGCAGGTTTTCTTCATTGTAGAAGATATGCCGGAATTTCCGGGAGGAGAGCTGGCACTGCGGCAGTACATTGCCAATGCCATTAAATATCCGGTTATCGCTCAGGAAAACGGAATCCAGGGTAGGGTTTATGTTACTTTTGTTGTAAATACCGACGGCTCGGTTTCCGATGCACGCATTGCAAGGGGAGTTGACCCCTCGCTCGATAAAGAAGCCCTGCGGGTGGTAAACCAGCTGCCCAAATGGAAACCAGGCATGCAACGTGGAAAACCGGTACGTGTATCTTACACAGTTCCAATTAACTTTGTATTACAGTAGAAAGAAAAAAATACTAAATTGCTCCTGGTCCCGCAATGGGGTCAGGAGTTTTTTGTGGTCTGAATTGAAATGTAATTTCGCAGGAATCACTGTTTTTCACTAAATGAATTTGTATGATTGAAACTGCTCCGCAAACGGAAAAAGCTGTAATTGTTGGCCTGATTTATAAAGACCAGGACGAACGGCAGGCCATGGAATACCTCGACGAACTGGAATTTCTGGCCGACACTGCCGGCGCCGAAGTACTGAAAAAGTTTACCCAGAAACTGGCTGTGCCCAACACTACCACATTCGTTGGGCCGGGCAAACTGGAAGAAATTGGCAACTACATAAAAGTGGTGGAGGCCGATACAGTTATCTTCGATGATGAACTCACACCCACCCAGTTGCGCAATATCGAACGCCGGCTGGAATGCAAAGTTCTGGACAGAACCAACCTGATTCTCGATATTTTTGCACACCGGGCCAAAACGGCCCATGCCAAAACCCAGGTAGAACTGGCTCAATACCAATACCTTTTGCCACGGTTAACCCGCATGTGGACTCACCTTGAACGCCAGCGCGGGGGTATCGGGTTGCGTGGGCCCGGCGAAACACAGATTGAAACCGACCGACGCATCATTCTCGATAAAATTGCCCGGCTAAAAGAACAGCTCAAAAAAATTGACAAACAGAAAGCTACCCAGCGAAAAAACCGTGGAAAACTGGTGCGGGTTGCTTTGGTAGGTTATACAAATGTGGGGAAATCCACCCTCATGAATTTACTTTCGAAATCGGATGTATTTGCAGAAAACAAATTGTTTGCAACACTTGACACCACAGTAAGAAAAGTAGTTGTTGTGAATCTTCCGTTCCTCCTGGCCGATACCGTTGGATTTATCCGGAAACTGCCGCACGATTTGGTGGAGTCGTTTAAATCGACACTCGATGAGGTGCGCGAAGCCGATATTCTGGTGCATGTGGTGGACATCTCCCATGCGGGTTTTGAAGAACAAATAGAAACTGTGAACAATACCTTGAAAGATATTGACTCGGGCGACAAACCCAATATCTATGTTTTCAATAAAATCGATGCATTCAGCTACGTAAAAAAAGACGAGGATGATTTAACACCCAAAACCAGGGATAACTTTTCGCTGGAAGAGTGGGAAAACTCGTGGATGGCCAAAAACAATGTACCGGCAGTTTTTATCTCGGCAAAACAAAAAGAAAACATCGATGAGTTAAAGAAAATGCTGTACGACGAAGTGAAGGTAATTCATTCACAACGTTTTCCGTTTAACGACTACCTGTATGACATTTCCTGGGAAGAGAAATAATTTCCTCTGAATTTTAAATTTTTCTGCTGTTTACCGGCACTTTATCGCTGTTCAGACAAACCGAGTATAAATCGGTACGGCGGTCTTTCAGGTTACGAACCGCCCCAAAATTGTGCAGTTCCTTCAGCAGGTCCATATCCACATCAGCCACCAGAATCATTTCGGTATTGGGTGTGGCCTCGGCTTTAATGCCTGTGGTAGGAAAAGAAAAATCGCAGGGTGTGAATACCACCGACTGGGCAAACTGAATATCCATATTTTCCACTTTGGGCAAATTGCCCACCGAGCCGGCAATGGCCACGTAACATTCATTTTCGATGGCACGCGACCGGGCGCAGTAACGTACCCGCGAATAACCGTTTTGCGTATCGGTCAGAAACGGCACAAACAGAATGTTCATTCCCTGCTGGGCTAAAATACGCGACAGTTCCGGAAACTCCACGTCGTAACAAATCAACACCCCAACCGGACCACAATCGGTTTCAAAAACTTCCACGACATCGCCGCCCGAGAGGCCCCAGGTTTTTATCTCATCGGGCGTTATATGAACTTTTGTATAGGTTTCAAAAGTACCGTTTCGCCGGCATAAAAACCCGGTATTGTAAAGTTTGTCGTCTTTCACCAACGGAAAACTGCCGGTTACAATATTAATGTTGTACGAAATAGCCAGGTTCATAAAACGTTCGCGGATTTCTTCGGTGTATTCGGCCAGTTTCCGGATGGCTTCGGCATAACTCAGGTGATTGTAGTCTGCCATCAGCGGGGCATTGAAATACTCGGGGAACAACACAAAATCACCATTGTAGCTGGCTACCGCATCCACAAAATACTCCACCTGCGTGAACAACTCGTCGATGTTTTTGTAAAGCCGCATCTGCCACTGGATAAGTCCAAGCCGTACCACAGACTTATAGCCGCTGGCTTTGTCCGACATTTTCTGGTAATAAATATTGTCCCATTGCAGCAAAATGGCAAATTCCTTCGATTCCTTATCGCCGGGCATGTACCCCTGCAACACTTTTTTCACGTGAAAATCGTTGGATAGCTGAAAACTGAGTACAGGATCATTAATCTCCTGGTACTTTACTTTCTGGATGTACTCTTTGGGCGACATTTCAGCCGAAAACTTATGGTAATTGGGAATTCGTCCGCCAAAAATAATGGCTTTCAGATTCAGCTTTTCACACAATTCCTTCCGTGCGTCGTAAAGCCTTCGTCCCAGGCGCAATCCACGAAATTCGGGCCGAATAAATACATCGATTCCGTACAACGTATTTCCTTTGGGCGTATGGGTATTGAAGCTGTATTTACCAATGATTTCCTCGTAAGTGTGGTCGTCGCCAAAAAGTTCGTATTTTACAATAATGGACAGTGCTGAACCTACAACCACATCGTCAACCACCACTGCAAACTGCCCTTCCGGAAAAATTTTCACCAGTTTCCGAATGTCTTTCTTTTCCCAGTAATCCTCGGGCCAGTTGGGATATGCCTCCTGCGACGATTTAAACATCTCCTCATAATCGTCGATATTCAACTGACGCACTTCAACCTTTCCAATGTTATCCATGATTTGAGTGTTGCTTTATTCGTGTAAAAATAAAAAGAAGCTGCCGGAAAAGTACTTTTTTGGCAACTTCTTTTTAAAAAATATTTTGACGGTGCTCTATTTCACTTCACCTGCTTTAATCAGCCATTCGGCTATCTGAACCGCATTCAGTGCAGCGCCTTTTTTAATCTGGTCGCCAACGCACCAGAAAGTGATGCTGTTGGGGTCGGCAATGTCTTTGCGGATACGGCCCACATACACATCGTCTTTACCAGACACAAACAACGGCATCGGGTATTGTTTTTCTGCCGGGTTGTCAATCACTGTTAATCCTTCGGTTTTTTCGAAAGCTTCTTTTACCTGATCAACAGAAAGTGGTTGTTCTGTTTCCACCCAAATTGCCTCGGAATGTGCACGGGCAACAGGAATGCGCACACAAGTTGCGCTCACCTCGGCATCGGTGTGCATAATCTTTTTGGTTTCCCAGTTCATTTTCATCTCTTCCTTGGTGTAGTCGTTTTCAAGGAAGACATCGATGTGTGGAATAATATTCATGGCCAGCTGGTACTGGAATTTGCTAACTGTGGGTTCCTTTCCTTCCACAACTTCTTTTACCTGCTGTTCCAGCTCGGCAATTCCCTGCGCACCGGCGCCGCTGGCAGCCTGGTAAGTGGCAACACGAACCCGTTTTATTTTCGACAAATCTTCGATGGGTTTTAGCGCAACCACCATTTGAATGGTTGAGCAGTTGGGATTGGCAATGATATTTCTCGGCCGGTTTTTCGAGTCTTCGGCGTTTACCTCCGGAACTACCAGTGGCACATCGTTATCGTACCTAAAAGCGCTGGAATTGTCGATCATAATGGCGCCGTGTTTGGTAATGGTGGTTGCATATTCCTTTGAAATACCGGCTCCGGCCGAAGTCAGGGCAATGTCGATGCCTCTAAAATCATCGTTGTGCTTCAGCTCTTTTACTGTCAGCTTCTTGCCTCTGAATTCATACTCTTTTCCGGCACTTCGGGCCGAACCAAACAAAACCAGTTCATCCAGCGGAAAATTCCGTTCTTCCAAAACATGGAGAAATTCCTGTCCTACTGCTCCGCTTACTCCTACAATTGCAACTTTCATTACTCAAACTTTTTTATTAAACTCCGTTTTCAGTTCTTATTTAATCACGTAAAATTACTATTTTGCAGGTAATTGATACAAAATGGCCCGGATAATTCAAAAAATGTTAACAATCACCTTTTTGTGTGCTTTTAACCTGGTTTCGGCACAGGAAATCTGGCGCGAAAGTTTTTCTGTTCCCGAAAAAGGAATTTGGGGAAACAGAGACGGGAGCATTGGTTCCGACTTTTCAGGAATTTCGGCTTGGTCGTTAACTTACGATGAAGACAAACTGAATATGGCCGATGCGGGTGACTACGCCAAAACCGTTTCCACTTCAGGCGGCCGGTTCGAGGCCTGCGATATCGACGGGGAGGTGATTTGGCGGTCGGAGTGGATTGATATTTCGGGATATGACAGCGTTAAAACCGAACTTATTGCCGCAGAAACCGGCAGCGGCACCAATACCGAAACCAAATACCTGAAAGCTTTTTACCGGCTGGATGGCGGCGATGAAAACCTTTTCCATGAAAACGGAGAAAATGCAGGCAACTGGGGATCGGCTTTGGCTGTTAGTGAAGGGCTGAAGGGCGACAGCCTGCAGATTGTTTGTTACATTTCCACGCATTATGCTTCGGACAAGGTGATTCTGGATGAAGTGACCGTTTTGAACGATTTGGGTCCGCTTCCACCGGTTGAACCTTACGATGTGGTTATCAACGAACTGATGCCCGACCCGAATCCACCGGTTGGTTTGCCCGAGGTGGAGTACATCGAACTTTTTAATACCCGCGATTTTCCGGTAAACACCGAAAACTGGGAACTGCGCATCAACGGAGTGGCCAAAAAACTGCAAAAGAACTGGATTGATCCGCAAGGGTATCTTGTTTTATGTGCCACCGGATCACTGGAAAGCCTGCGCCCGTATGGAAACGTTTCAAACGTGGTGGGATTTCAGGGATTGCTGAACCGTGGTGCCCTCGTTGAAATTTTGGATAACAAAGGGATGATCATCGACCGGATTTATTACTCCGACACATGGTATGCCGATGCAAACAAAAAAAACGGCGGCTGGAGTCTGGAACGGATTGATCCGCACCGGCACTGCAATCAGCCAGGCAACTGGAAGGCAAGCGTAAATCCCGACGGCGGAACTCCCGGCGCCGAAAATTCTGTAAAAGGTGAAAATCCCGATACCGATCTGCCTTTTGTAAAATGGGCAGTTGCCGTTTCTGAAAATGAAATTGAAGTGGTCTTTTCAGAACCCATCGACTCGCTTCAATTAAAAAATCCGGTGAATTACCCGTTGAATGACACCGGCTTTCCTTCGGAAGTTATCCGCGTTTCCGAAGAAAAAATCCTGCTTCGATTTATTACTTCTTTTCAAAAAAATAAAAATTACAGTCTCGAACTACTGAACCTGACCGACGAATGCGGTAATCCGCTCGTCCAGAACCGGTTTGACATTCAGTGGAATACCATTGAGCCGGGAGATGTTGTCATTAATGAAGTGCTTTTCGACCCTTTCCCGGGAGGAGAAGATTTTGTGGAAATCTACAATCTTTCGGACAAACTAATTGACCTGAGCCGGCTGTTCCTGGCCAACCGCAACAAAGAACTGGAGCTAAACCAGGTATTTCCGTTAACCGAAGACCGGAAATTGCTACGCCCAAAAGATTATCTCGCACTTTCCCGGGATACCAGTGCGGTATTCCCCTGGTTTTATATTCAGTGTCCGCATTGTTTTCTGCAAATGGAACGGGTTCCCATGTATCCCAACGCCGAAGGACATGTGATTTTACTGAATGAAGGGTTGGAAGTTGTGGACGAATTTTACTATACCGAAAAAATGCACACGCCGTTTCTGGCCGATGTGGAAGGCGTTTCGCTGGAGCGGGTTTCCCTTTCTCAACCAACCAACAACCCCGGCAACTGGCATTCGGCTTCATCGGATGCAGGTTATGGCACACCGGGTTACGAAAATTCGCAGGCCGGCAGGGAACTGACCGGAAAACCCAAAGTTATTTTCGAACCGGAAGCCTTTTCGCCTAACCACGACGGTTACAACGATGAATTTTTTATTCGGTATGAAGTACCTAACCCCGGTTACGTAGCCAATATCACCATTTTCGATTCAGCCGGGCGGTTTGTGCAGCACCTGGCTAAAAATGAAATTCTGGGAACCACCGGGGAATTTGTGTGGAATGGCGAAGACGAAACAGGAAGCCGTCAACCCCTCGGTGTTTACGTGGTAATGGCAGAAATTTTCAATGCCAACGGTGAAGTACACCGGTTTAAAGAAGGGGTAGTGCTGACGGATGTGTTGGAGTAATTCTTCTGTTTTTAGGAAAAATCATTGAATTAGGTATTATTTTGTTAAACCCAGCGGGTTTATATGTTTATAGAAAATTTTTGAGTGGACGATATACGACCCCAGCCGGGGTCGAACCTTGCCCCTCACCAACTTCTTTCTATAAACATTTGATGCCTCCGGCAACTGAACAAAATTGTAAACGCTTAAATCAAAATAATTTTTTGCATAAGAGTCTTATGTATATATATTTTTGTACTTTTATCTCATGCAAAATAGTCAGCTATATAAAGGAAGCCTTTCCACCATTGTCCTGAAATTGTTAAATGATAACGGGAAAATGTACGGGTACCAGATTACCCGCGAGGTAGAAAAAATAACCACCGGCGAAATGGTGATTACCGAAGGCGCACTTTACCCCACTTTACACAAGCTGGAAGCCAAAGGCTTACTGAGTGTTGAAATGAAAATGGTAAACAACCGCCGCCGAAAATATTATTTTCTTACCGAGAAGGGAAAAAAAGAAACAGCGAGCCTTTTAACAGAGATGAAAACATTTATCCAGCACATGGATTTGCTGCTTAACCCAAAACTAACCTGAAATGAGTCGTACAATTACTACCGAAGAAACCAAAAAACTGTTTGATTTTTGCCGGAATCACTTTGTAAATTATTATGATGTGCAAATTGAACTGGTTGACCATCTTGCCTCTGCAATTGAAGAATTGTGGAAAAAGGATGCTGATTTGTCGTTCGACGAAGCATTAAAAAGCACGTTCAAAAAGTTCGGTATTTATGGTTTCAGCAAAATTAAAAACCAGAAAAGAAAAGCATTGAAGCGGAAATACAACCGTTTAATGTGGAGCTATTTTATTGGGTTTTACCGTTGGCCAAAGCTTGTTCTGACTATTGCTTTAACTTTTGGCCTTTTCATCCTGTTTCAGGTGGTTGAAAACAGCCTGGTAATTTTTTATGCTTACTTTTTAGTTCTTATCATTTTTGTTGTTGTTTTTTTTTTCAAATGGAATCGGAGGTTTAAAGTAAAAACAAAGAAAAAGTTTTTGCTGATTGACTATCTGCGTGGAGTGTTAAGCACGCTGTTAATTTTAATTCTTCAAATTCCAAACCTGGTTTTCCATTTGGTTTTAAACGTTGAAAACAGTACTGTAAGGATTGAAAATCCGACTATATTATTGGGCATTTCGCTTGTCCTGGTTGCTTGTGGATTTTTAACTTACGGCCAGATGATTTTTATTCCCCAAAAAATTAAACAACACTTTTTTGAAACTTTCCCTGAATTTGCCGTGTAATTATTTTGTTTAAAAAACAACCTATAAACAATAACGAATTCAAAACGAACCATTGTTCTACTCAAAGAAATGAAACGAAATTTTGCCTTTTTTGCCTGGCGGGAGTTTACCCGTTCGGCCTCCTTCGGGAAAAACATGGCCGCCAGGGGAGTGCTTATTTTCCTGGCCGTTTATTTTTCAGCAACCTTTCTCATTCTTGGTTTCAGTCTGAGCATGCTGCTGGCTGAAAAATTCCCTGACCAGTCGCTTGTTTCCGCATTCAATTCCATGATTCTGTTATACGCCGGTGCCGATTTGGTTTTGCGCATTTTCATCCAAAGCCTACCTACATTTGGGTTTCAGCCGTTTTTGGTGCTTCCGGTTAAAAAACGCCGCATTGCCCGGTACATGCTCAATAAATCGGTATTCCATTTTTTCAACATTCTGCCATTTTTCATGGTGCTGCCCTTTTTGTTTACATCGGCTGTGAAAGAAATTTCAGGCATTAATCTTCTGGTGTGGTTTTCAAGCCTTTTCTTTTTAATTTTAATCAACCATTTTCTGTCCATTTACCTGAAATGGCGTACCAACGATGACGACCGGTTTTTTTATGGATTTCTGGTACTGGCAGTGGCGGTTTTTGCCCTCAATTATTTCGGAATAGTTGATTTTGCCGGAACTTTTGGGAGGTTTTTCGGATGGGTAGTTCAAAATCCTGCTGCGGTTTTATTGTTTCCAGGCGTTGCAGTTGCCCTTTATTTTCTGAACCAGAAGTACATCCTCAACCGGTTTTACCCCGACGAGCTTTCGGAAAAGAAAAAGCAGGGTTCGGCGCACGATTTTTCATGGCTTTCAAGGGTTGGCGAATACGGCAGAATGTTGTCGCTGGAGGTGAAAATGATTCTGCGGAACAAACGTCCGCGCACATCAGCCATTATGTCGGTGTTGTTTTTGCTTTACGGATTGTTACTTTACAAAGATTACGACGGCGAAATTCCGGAAATCATTCTGGTTTTTGGAGGAATGTTTATGACCGGCATTTTCAGTATGTCGTACGGGCAGTTTTTTCCCGCCTGGCACAGCCGCTACTATCCGCTGCTGATGGCGCAAAATGTAAAAATGAAAGAGGTGCTGCTATCGGCTTTTTTTCTGATGGCGGCCACCAATGTGGTGTTTTACCTGCTTTCGCTGGGCTATATGTTCATATCGCCAAAAGTGCTGTACATCCACCTGGCAGTTATGCTTTACAATGTGGGCGTGAATTCGGTGGTGATTTTTGCGCTGGGCCTTAACAGCCGGAAATCCATCGACCTCGACACCCGCGCCATGTTCAACTACCAGGGAATGGGCGCAACACAGTGGCTTATCGCATTTCCCATTTTGTTTGGCCCCATGGCTGTTTACGGTCTTATGGCTTTGGTTTTTGGAAAAATTGCGGCCTACTTTATTCTCGGCGGACTCGGATTGATTGGCATTATTTTGCATCCGCGGTTCATCACTTATTTTACAAGGCAATATTTGCGCAAAAAACATCAAATGATTGCTGCTTACAAGAGAAGTTAGAAGTTGGAAGAAATCCAGGAATGGAAAAAGTATAGAAATAAAATCAAAATACTATGATACAAATAACTGATTTACAAAAGGCATACAATCAAACAACGGTTTTGAACATTCCTGAACTGAAAATCAACCGGGGCGAGGTTTTCGGGCTGGTGGGCAATAATGGCGCCGGAAAAACCACGTTGTTTTCACTTATTCTCGACCTGATTCGCGCAACCAAAGGGAAAGTGATCAGCAACCAGGTGGAAGTGGCCCGCTCCGAAGAGTGGAAAAGTTTCACCGGTGCATACATCGACGAAAGCTTTACCATTGGCTACCTTACGCCCGATGAGTATTTTGGGTTTCTGGGCGAACTCCGCAACATGAACCAGAACGACATCCACCTGTTCAAAAACCGGTTTGAAACCTTTTTTCACGATGAAATTCTGGGGAAAAAGAAGTTCATTCGCGACCTCTCAAAAGGAAATCAGAAAAAAGTGGGTGTGGCCGGCGCTTTTATGGGAAATCCCGATGCAGTCATCCTCGACGAGCCATTTGCCAATCTCGACCCCACTTCGCAATACAAACTGCGCGAAATTATTAAGGAATATGCAGCAAGCGGCGAAAAAACGCTGCTCATTTCCAGTCACGACCTCGACCATGTGGCCGATGTGTGCACCCGTATTGTTATTCTTGAAAAAGGCGAAGTGGTAAAAGATGTACCCAGAACCGAAACCACACTGGCCGAGCTGGAAGAATTTTTTACCGGCGTGAAAGAGGAAAAACCATTTTATAATGATTTGTAAAGCAAAAGCAACCTTTTTCGCCGACAACTCATCTTTCTGAAAAACCAAAGAATGAAAAACCTGAAAAACTTTCTTTTGACCTTGTCTCTCTTTTTCTGTTTTATTTTTTCCAAAGCCGATGTCATTTACACTCCGGTAACCCACATGGGCGCTGTTGTTTCGCTGGAAGGAATTGCCAGCTACGAACTGGCTTTTTCGCGGTCGAACACACTTAATCTTTGGGGTGGTGCAGGTTTCGTATTCCCGTTGGGCGGATTTTTCCATCCTGCTTACGGCACCGAAGCTGCGTTGGAGCTCCGGCAGTATTTTAACAAAAGCAGTTTTCAGCGTTTCAATCTGGGATTGTATGCGGGCCTGGCATACATGAACGCACCGGAACTCTACCGCGGCAGTGTGGTTGACCGATATACTTCGGTTGGATTTGTGCCGGGATTAAAACTGACATACAAATTTCAACTGGCCCAAAAGCTTGTTGCTGAACCTTACATAAGCCTTTCTGTCCCATTTTACGAAGAAAAATTCAGCGAAATTCTTAGTGAGAATTCAGATGGTGGGTTTGTTGTGACGCTGGGTTTGCGCATCGGATTCAACCAGGTTAAAAAGCTGTTCAAAAAATAACACACTCCACGCAACCTTCTTTATTCTCACTGACTTTTTGTACTTTTAGGCATGAAATAATCCATTACTGGTACCAATGAAAGAAAATGAAGGAAGTACGAATGAACTTTTCAAACGGATGGCCGCCCTTTGCAGCCGCTCCGAGAAGTGCTCAACCGATATTCATAAAAAAATTATGGCTGCCGGACTGAGCAGTGACGAGGCAGACGAAATCATCGAAAAACTGAAAGCCGAAAAGTTTATCGACGACAAGCGGTACATCCGTTCCTATGTTTCCGATAAGTTCAAATTCAACAAATGGGGAAAGGTGAAAATCCGTCACTATCTGAAAATGAAGGGACTGACGGATGAACTCATTCAAAACGGACTCGACGAAATCGATGCAGAAAAATACCACGAAACCCTCATCAAAACGCTGAAAGAAAAAGCACGAAAGGTGAAAAAGAAAAACAAATTTGAAAAAATGGGACAGCTTATCCGGTTTGCCCAGAACCGCGGCTTCGAACCCGAAATAATTCACCGGTATTTGAACGAGGTGATGGAGTGATTCAAGAGTTCTGCTTATTCAAAAATTGGAAACTTTTGATAAAACTTCAACAGCTCAAGGGTTTCCCTTCGTAACTTCGTGCGAACAAACTTTTTTAAATCCTCTTCCATCAAATCACCCATTCCGTGTAAAATTCGTTTGTCGTCAATTTTTTCCAGTCTGTCAATACATTGCTGAATGTACTCCTCAAAAGGCATTTTCATTCTGAATTCAACGATTTCTTTATTTACAGGTGTTTGGCTTTTCATAAAAAACCAGCTATCGAAAATATCGCGGTTGGCAATTACTTCCCTGTCGAGAAGTGTACAAAGTTTATGGGCAAACATGTCCTGTTTAACCATCACTTTCATGTTGATTCCCAGTAAATTTTTTATTTCGTAACGGTCATTGAAAATCCGGTTTGAAATTTCAATCTTCAGTTTTCGCTCCCCAATTCCGTAATCAAAAACTATAACCGGCCAATAAAACTTTTTGGCCTCATCAAATATTTTTCCATGTTTTAATACAATGTTTCTAACCTTTTCATAAACCAGATTTTCTTTTTCCAAATGAAGCAGATTAAAATCCAAATCAACGGAAAAACGGGGTAAATCATAAAAAAACATTAGGGCGGTACCTCCTTTAAATCCTAAATTTCCAGCCAGTTCAATATCGGAATAGATGGCTTTTAGCAATTGCACCAGAAAAAATTTATGTTTGTTGATGTCAACCATTTTTAAAAAGTTTATTTACCCGTTCTGTCAGGGCTTTGGACTGATATCCGGGCAGTAATTTATCAATTTTTTCGTTGTCCAGCGGATTTAAGTTATCAAAATAAAATCCGGGCTCAAGGTACAGCAAGTCCAGAAACGCCCGTTCCGGAGTAGCCATATTCACAAAATCCGGATTTTGGACGATTCCCGAAGTAATAACCAATACATTGTTCTTGATTTTACGAAACCGGTATATCTTACCGTTTATCTCAATTTCCCGGCTCAGGTAACTGACAGATGTAATGACTGAAGTGTACTGAAAAATAATACCCGACCTTTGCAACACATATTCCAGGGAAATATATGAAGGTGTAAAAACCGAACAGGCCAGCTCTTCCGGATTAAATCCCGGTTTGGCATATACACCTTTTCGCGGATTTTCCAGTTTCCCGGTGCGTACATAATAATTCAGTTTTTGATTAAGTGAAGTGAAATTCGTTTCTCTGGAAAGCATGGCAATTTCATTCAACCGAAATACCGATTTATTTGATTGATAAATGGTAAAAAGCATCTCTCTTTTCGCTTTTTGTGAACTGAACATTTTAAAATTTCATATATATAGTTCACAAAAATAATAAAATAATAATTATTACCTTTGCACATCACAAAAAAGAATGAAAAGAAAATGATTTTAAAAGACCAGGTAAAAGACCTCCTGGAGCGCCGGGATGCGCTGAGGAGGCATCTTTGACTACGATGCAAAGTTACTGCAGCTAAAAGAAGAAGAACTCAAAACACAGGATCCTGAATTTTGGTCGAACCCGAAAGAGGCCGAAGCCCAGATGAAAAACATCAAGTCGATAAAAGACTGGACAAAAGCTTTTGACGATGTAAACAGGGCGGTTGAAGACTTTGAAGTGCTTTATGATTTTTTTGAAGAAGATGAAGCATCAGAAAAGGAAGTGGACAAAGCCTACAATTCAGCTGTCCGAAAAGTGGAAGCACTCGAAACCAAAAACATGCTGCGTAATGAAGAGGACAAACTCAGTGCAGTACTGAAGATAAATGCCGGCGCCGGCGGTACCGAAAGCAACGACTGGGCTGAAATGCTTTTTCGAATGTACACCCGCTGGTGCGAAGACAAAGGCTACAAAGTAAAAATTGATAACATGCAACCCGGCGACGAAGCCGGAATAAAAAGCTGCATATTGGAAGTGGAAGGCGATTTTGCCTATGGCTACCTGAAAAGTGAAAACGGTGTGCACCGCCTGGTACGCCTTTCTCCATTCAACGCCCAAAACAAACGAATGACCTCGTTTACATCGGTTTATGTGGCGCCGCTGGTGGACGACACCATCGAAATCGAAATCAATCCGGCAGACATTACCTGGGATACTTTCCGAAGCGGTGGCGCCGGCGGACAGAACGTGAATAAAGTGGAAACCGGGGTGCGGTTACACCACGCTCCCACAGGAATTGTGATTGAAAACACCGAAAGCCGCTCGCAGGGAGGGAACAAAGAAAACGCACTTCGTTTGCTGAAATCGCAACTTTACGAGATGGAACTCCGGAAACGCCGCGAAAAAACAAATGAAATCGAATCGCAGAAAAAGAAAATCGAATGGGGTTCGCAAATTCGTTCTTACGTGCTGCAACCTTACAAAATGGTGAAAGACCTGCGCACCAGCTATGAAACCGGAAATGTGGATGCCGTGCTCGATGGCGAACTCGACGGACTGATAAAAGCCTACCTCATGGAATTTGGCGGTCAGTAATTGCCGGAAATATTTGCCGGTCAGCTTTCTTTTCCTATTTTTAGGAAGGAATCACAAAAGCAAAAACTGAAGCGTTTGCTTTTTTAAAAGTTGTCTGGTATGTATTCGAATGAAAATTTTATAAACCGCGAAATAAGCTGGTTGTCGTTCAACGAACGGGTGCTGCAGGAGGCAGAAGACCCCAACACCCCGCTGTTTGAACGCATTCGTTTTATCGGGATTTTTTCCAATAACCTCGACGAGTTTTTCCGTGTGCGGGTAGCTACAGTGCGCCGGATGGTGGACATCGGAAAAGATGAGGAAAACCTGTTGGGAAACCTCACTCCGCCCGAGCTGCACGAAAAAATTCAGGATATTGTTTCTGCCCAGCAGGAAAAAGTCCAGCAGATTTTTCAGGATATTCTTGTCGAACTGAATCAAAACAACATATTCATTGTCAGTGAGAAGGACCTGAACCACAAGCAGGGCATTTTTGTGAAAAAATATTTTTACGAAAAAGTGTTGCCCAACCTGGTGCCCATCATGCTCAGCAAAAAGAACAAGTTTCCCTATTTGCGCGACCGGTCGGTTTACCTGGCCGTGAAGCTGATGAAAAAAGCTGACCCTTCGGATTTTGCCTACTCGCTCATTCGTATTCCGGGCAGATCGGTTCCGCGGTTTCTGGTGTTGCCCAAAGAGCGCAAAAAAACTTTCGTAATGCTGCTCGACGACGTCATCCGTTACTGCTTCGACGACCTGTTCTTCTACTTCGATTACGACATGTACGAAGCCTACACCATTAAAATTACACGCGATGCCGAGCTGGACATCGACGACGACATTTCCAAAAGCTTCATCGAAAAAATGGCCAGCAGCCTGAAAAAGCGCAAAAAGGGCAAACCGGTGCGGCTGATTTTCGACCGTGAAATTCCGCAGGATATGCTCGACTTCATTCTAAAAAAAATGAAACTCGACAACGAGGAAAATGCAGTGCCCGGTGGTCGTTACCACAACCACAAGGATTTTATGAATTTCCCGGAAATAGGGAAAAAGCGGCACTATTATACCAAACTTCCCCCGTTTACGCACAAGGATTTGCCCATGCACACCAGTATTTTGCGGGTTTTGCGCAAAAAGGATGTAATGCTGCATTATCCTTACCAAACGTTCAACCATTTTATCGACTTTCTGCGCGAGGCGGCCATCGACCCGCAGGTGAAGGAGATTGGCATTACCATTTACCGTGTGGCGCCAGGAAGCCGGGTGGTGAATGCCTTGCTGAACGCTGTCCGGAATGGTAAAACGGTAACTGTGGTAATTGAACTGCAGGCCCGGTTCGATGAGGAGGCCAACATCATGTGGTCGAACAAGCTGCAGGAGGAAGGCGCCGATGTAATTAACGGCGTTCCGGGAATGAAAGTGCACAGCAAACTGGCCTGGGCAAAACGGCTTGAAGAAGGAAAATACCGAAACTACGCCTACATTGGTACCGGAAATTTTCACGAGGGAACTGCCCGCGTTTATGCCGACGACGGACTATTGACCGCCGACCCGCGTTTGGCAGACGAGGTGGAAAAAGTGTTTGGATTTTTTAAACAGAATTACCGCCACTACAACTACAAACACCTGGTGGTCAGTCCGTTCTTTATGCGCGATATTTTTTCGGAACACATCGGGCGCGAAATTGAACTGGCCAAAGCAGGCGAAAAATCCTGGATGATTCTAAAAATGAACAGCCTGATTGACCCGGGTATGATGAAACAATTGTACCGGGCGGCAAAAGCAGGTGTGAAAATCGAACTTATTGTACGGGGAATTTTCGGGTTGCAGCTCGACAAGAAAAAATTCAGGGAAAACATAACCGCTGTTAGCATTGTGGACAAATACCTGGAACACTCGCGCATCTTTCTGTTTGGCAACGGCGGCGACGAAAAAATGTACATTTCATCGGCCGACTGGATGCCACGTAACCTGAACCGCCGCATTGAAGTGGCTTGCCCAATTTACGATGAAGGTATTCGCGAAGAATTGAAGGAAATGCTGAAAATTCAGTTGCGCGACAACACCAAAGCACGTATCCTCGACCCGGAGTTACAAAACAACTACAACAAACAGAATCTGGAAGCTACTTTCCGGGCACAGGAAGATTATTACAAATATATTAAACATAAACATCATATTGTGATGAAAGTTTATCATAATCCGCGTTGCGCCAAAAGCCGCGCCGGTTTAAAATACCTGGAAGAAAAAGGGTACGACCTTGAAATTGTGAAGTACCTGAATGATGGTTTATCGGAAAATGAACTGAAAGAGGTGATTGCCAAAACCGGGAAAAAACCGGTGGAGTTTGTACGTACACAGGAGCAGGAGTACAAAGAAAATTACAAAGACAAGGAACTTTCTGATGACGAATGGATTAAAGCGCTGGTTGAAAACCCGAAATTGCTGCAGCGCCCCATTGTGGTCAACGGCGAGAAAGCGGTTCTGGCCGATCCGCCGGAAGCCGTGGAGGAGATTATTTAGTGCCTGAAATAACATCATTGCATCTTTCGCACAAAAAAGTTCTCCCGCAGATTGCGCTGATTTTCGCAGAAAAATCAAATTAAAATCTGCGTTTATCCGCGCAATCTGCGGGAACACAATCTTTGGGTCAGAATCAATTTAGTTGATATTCAACTGCCTTTGCAGCGTTTTTGGCGGCATTCAAGGCATAAACAGCTCGGGTACACGCGCGGAATGCTATCGAGGTGGCGCAGCGCAGTGGCCGTATCATTTTTTTCCAGCAGCGACTGGGCCAGGTTCAACTTCACCCTGGCTTTGTCTTCATCGGAAGGGCCACAGGTGAAAAAATCAACCCGGCAACCAAAACAGTTATATAAATGGTAAACTTCATGGTATCGTTGTTTTGTGCAAAATAAAAAATTTCTGCCAAAGCTGCCGGATTTTTATGGAGATGCACCATTCTCAAAATAAGAGAAAAACGACTTTTTGCCTAAGTGGCTTATTTTTAGAATTTTACTCAAATGTTGTGTTTTGAAGATTTTAAAGCCCCATCTATATATATTCCTCAAAAGCGGAAAAGGTAACCCTGTGTTTTGTATGTCATGAAACATTTTTTCAATTCCACTTCTCAAATCACTAAAAAACAAAGACTTGCAAAAAAAATAAAAAATTATTCAAAAAAAAGTTTTGTTTTTTTTATTCGAATGCCCGAAATTTGAATAGCAGTTAAAAGATGTTAAACCCTGTTTTGGCACCCCCGGAACAGGATGATAACCAAAGATAATGCAAATCATTTTTCCAAATATTAACAAATTTATTGGGTAAGCCTCCCCGGGAGCTTGGTCCACGCGTTACTTTGTTCCCGGCCCGGGGAGGCAGGCGGTTTTGAAAACTGCCCGCACAAAACTACTATCCGGGAGCGACTTTTGCAAATTGGCACGTGCAAAAGTGGGGTATTCACCAATAGTTTCACAAAAAATTCAAAAATTATGAAAAAAATAGTAATCACAGGAATCCTGCTATTGACCATCTGTCTTGCATCGTTTGCAAGAATTTATACAATATCGACCCCTTGCGGTTATTTTACCGGTACTGCCGAGGAATGTGGTGAATATCTGGAAATATGTCTTGAAGAAATAGTGTAACAATATGCCTTGAAAGTATGAATATCGAGTAACTCAATTTTTGTACTTCTAATTTATTTCAATTATGTAAAAATCGAGGAGGTTGTCCAAAGAACAAGTTTATTGTACTTGAAATATTTTTCAAAGAATCATTAAACAAAACTTTTTCAGGCAGCCTCCTAATTAAAAAATTTATCTTATGAAATACTTGGTTTTTTTTTACTTACTTCATTTTCTGCCTGGAATAAGTACATCTGCACAAAAACAAATTAATGCAATTGAGAATGATGATGCCGGCTTTAAAATTTTAGACAAAAGCAAATATAAATGTACTTACAGCTATTCTTACCTTAGCGATTCAACAAATACAGAATTGCGGAAGGAAGAATCATTTGTTCTTTTAATAGGAGAACAACATAATCTTTTTAAGAAAGAATATTATTATTACATTGACTCATTACGTTATCTGAATTCGAAAGGACTCGTTTCTAATAAACAGGTTAGCAGAGGCTTTACCACCTACACCCCAGGCAACAGCCTCGTTAATTATTTTATAACAGAACAGCACAATAATCCTGAACTGGTAATAACTTATTTGACCACGGAGGGAACCTGGGAAACAAAAGATACGGTTAAAATACAATGGACATTAGGGAAAGAATCGGAACATATTTGTGGATTTGACTGCAAAGATGCTTACACTTTTTTCAGGGGGCGGAAATACATTGCATGGTATGCCCCGGATGTCCCATTACCTTACGGTCCCTACAAGTTTTCAGGATTGCCAGGACTTATTATAAAAATCAGCGACATTCAAAACAGCCATAGTTTTGAATTGAAAGGTTTGGAGAATCATTCATTCGTAATCATCCGGGAAAATAAAAAGACAATTAAAATGTCGAAAGAACAATGCGATAAAGCCGTCAGGAATTACAAAACAGGATTGGTGGAAAAAGCAAAAATGTGGTTTCCCAACGAACCGGAAAGGGCAAAACGATTGGCAAAACGGTTTGGTAACGAGAATAATCCTATTGAGCTTGAATAATCTTAAATATATATTGCTAATTATTCTTTATCAGCCTTTCAATTTAATGGCTCAAAATATAATTAAAGGGGCCATTTATAATAATGGGCAAGGAGTGGCCAGTATAAGTGTATTGGCGCATGCGCCGAAAAATAAGAACAACATTATTGCCTTTGCCATTACTCAGTCCGACGGAAGTTTTCAATTCAGCTTAAACACTCCGCTTGATTCAATTAGTGTAACAGCACAATCGTTAAACTATTCTGATACAACTGTTACCGTTGCTAACAGAAGCCAGGAAATTTACCTGGAAGTAATACCGGAAATATACGAATTGAGCGAAGTATTGGTAAAAGCGGCCCCTATTCTTTTAAAGAAAGATACAATCGTTTATATTGTCGGGGCATTTGCAAAAAAAAATGATAGGTCTATTGGAGACATTATCAACCAACTTCCTGGTTTTGAAGTAGAAAGTAACGGAGCAATCAACTACCAGGGAAATAAAATTGAAAAATACTACATTGAGGGTATGGATTTAATGGAAGGGAAATACGGGATAGTAAACAATAACCTTTCATACAAAAAAGTAGGGACGATTGAAGTTCTGGAAAACCACCAACCGATAAAGATGCTTGATTCTCTTGTTTTTTCTGATAAAACATCAATCAATATTCATCTGAAAAAAAATGTGAGTACGGTAGGTAAAGTAAAATTAGGAACAGGATTGAGCCCTTTCGTTTGGGATGTGGGTTTTACACCCATGATTTTTAACAAAAAACAACAAGCGATTGCCTCTTATCAAACCAACAATATTGGCGAAGATGTTTCGGAACAACTTATTCAACATTACTATGATAATATGAAGGACGACGCAAAAGAAGAACTTCTAAACCTGGTTACATTAGTTCCTCCGCAAATTACCAAAAATCGTTATTTAAACAATAATATTCATTTGCTCACATACAACCACATCCTGAAAATAAACAACAATGCGTCTTTCAAAATTAACTCGTCATATATAAATGACAGCCGGTTACAGGAGGGTGGAAGTCAGACAAATTATCTTATGGCTGACGATACAATCCGTATCAGGGAAAATATTTACAATAAGCTTTTTACAAGCAGGTTCCATGGTGAAGTGATTTACAATGAAAATTCAAAAAACAGGTTTTTGAAAAATAAGTTTAGTATTAACAAACACTGGGATCATGCGTGGGGGATTGCAGATAATAACGGAATGCAAATACATCAGCATTTAAAAGCGCCTTTCTCTTCTGTAAACAACCATTTTGAATGGATTATGCCAGCTAAAAAAGACTTTGTTACCATAAAGTCAAAGGTAAGTTACGGAAAAACACCTGAAAGGCTGATTATTACCCCGGGAGCCTTTAACGACATATTAAATGACGGCTTTATTAGCAGTAATACCCGACAACAGGCTACATCAGAGAATTTTACCACTCAAAATCAAGCTGGGTTTACCCTGAATAAAAAATATTGGCATTTTGACAGTAACTTCGGATTTGAATTTCAAAAAAAGAAACTCAATTCCAACATTTTAACGAATGAGGCAATGAACGAAATTCAAAACTTCAGGAATAATCTGAACTGGAATTTCTTTTCTCCTTTCTTTTCCGAGGTGTTTCGTTATGAAACCCCTGATCTCGTGGTTAATATTACTATCCCTGTAAAATATGTTGCTTATACTATCAACGATAAATCATTTAATAAAAAAGAAGTGGTTAACAAACTACTTATTGATCCTTCCATATTTTTACATTATAAAATCAGCGGGTATCTGGGCACAAACATTTCAGTCGGATTTAATAATCGGTTGGGCAACATCAATGATATTCATTATGGTTATCTTTTGACAAACTACCGGACATTTTCCATCAAAGATACTCCTTTGTTACACCGTAAAGATTACAACTATAATTATTTGCTAAAATATACTAACCCCATTGAAAGCTGGTTTGTTTCCCTTGCTATAAACCAGGTATTTTCAACAAAGAATATTTTATTAAGCCAAACAATTAACAGCGATGGGGCCATGGAAACAAATGCTTTTTTGAAAGACAATAAAAGTAAAAACTCAAATATCTATTTTAAAGGGAGCAAATTGCTTTATGATTTAGGAAGTACAATTTACTTAAACTCAGGATACCGTTCGGGCAAAAACAAAAGATATAGTAACGGTTTGCCGGATGATGTAAAAAACACCTATATTTTTATCGAACCCCGCCTTAGTATTACAAAATTTGGATGGATGGATGTTGATTATAAATTTCACTATTCTGAAATGAATCAAAATGTGGGCCTTCGGAAATTTAAGTTCATACAAAATAATCACTTGCTGAATCTAAATTTCTTCCCTGTGCCAAAGCACAGTATAAGAATTGATTTAGAATATTATAGTGGAAAATCGGCAAATCATTACAGCGAAACCAGGTTGGCGAATATTAATTACATCTGGAAACCCCAAAACAGCAAATTAACCGTGGAATTAAAATGCTCTAACCTTTTTAACGACAATAAAATAGTTTCATACTTTAATACCGATATTGCCAATATTGAAAATAGTTACCAAATACGCCCCCGGCAATTTATTCTCAGTTTTGATTTTTCTCTTTAATCAGAATAAAAAAAATTCTGAAAGGAACCAGCCTGTCGGAATTATACCAGGCGGCGCAAAACATGGGGTTCGAGGTGGCCGGTTGCAAAATGGGAATTACTAAAAAACAAAGACTTATAAAAAAAATAAAAAATCATTCAAAAAAAAAATTTGCTTTTTTATTTTGAATGTCCGAAATTTGAATAGCAGTTAAAAGATGTTAAACCCTGTTTTGACACCCCCGGAACAGGATAATAACCAAAGATAATGCAAATCATTTTTCCAAATATCAACAAATTTATTGGGTAAGCCTCCCCGGGGTTCACTCACGCTAATTTGTTCCCGGCTCGGGGAGGCAATCCAGGCCCGCCTGCATGACACAGTCGGGCAGGCTTCGTAAAACCCGTTGCGGGGTTAACAGTTTTTTTTCAAAAACTACTTTCCGGGAACCGCTTTTATCCCCACTGGCTGTAAGGACATTTGCCGGGGCAACCAGCCAATTGTTTTACAATTAAATTCTAACAATTATGAAAGAATTGAGTTTTGAAAAGATGGAAGAAACCAAAGGCGGTAAATTTTTTGGAACAGAAAGTGTTGTTCTTTCAGGCTGTGTAGATGGACAGCAACTGGTGTTACATAAAAACTACTTTTTTTGGATCAAAATATCCAGCGATGTAATGTGGATGCCTTGTTAATTGGTTATAACGAAACCTTGCCCTACGGTAAGGTTTCTACTTTCTACTTTAATATTTATTCCTATGATTAAAAAAATAACTTTCGTAGTACCAATAATGTTTGCAGTAACTTTTCTAACAGCGCAGGAAATAACAGGTTTTGTTTTCAATAAGGAATCATCAGAACCAGTTAAATATGCAAATGTTAAAATAAAAAATTTAAATAGAGGAACTTATGTAAATGAACAAGGGCAGTTTAGGATAAAAGCCGAACAAAATGACACTTTAATAATATCTTGTATTGGCTTTAATATTCAATTTTTTCCTGTATCCCTTTTAAATTCGGGAGATACATTGTATCTAAACCCACGAAGCTATATAATCCCAGATGTTGTGATTACCAATAAATCAAAAACTATAGAGGTTGGTTACCTGGAAGAAAAAACAAAATTATATCATGTTTTTCCTGCCTATCAATGGGGAACAGAATTTGTGTGTTTTATCAGTAATAATTCAAAAAAAAATAGCAGAATATTATCAGTATCTTTTATAGCCAAACCAGGTAAGGCAGAATCAATAATTCGGCTTCATGTATATGAACCATTAAGTTCAGGGAAACCGGGAGAAGAACTTTTACAAAAAGATGTTTTAGTAACATCGTCTCAAATATCTAAAGGGAGGTTAGAAATAGATATTACTAACCACAATATAGTTTTTCCTGAGAATGGTGTTTTTGTGGGGTTAGAGCTGATTGGTTATAAAAATTATAATGCAATAAAAGAGGATTTAAGTAGAACGACTAATAAAATCATTGAAATCGGGTTAATAAAAGCAGTCGATTCAAAATGCTTCACAAAATTTATTTTTGATGATAATACCAATTGGAAAAGAGTTTATAATTCAAAAGCAATCATTGAAAATTTTGGAAATCCACTTTCTTATCAAATTGGACTATTGATTCAGGATAGCTAATAATAGTAGATATCAAAAACTTAAAAGAGGGAAGAGAAAAACATCTTTGGTTTCCAGAGTTGATGTAGATAAAAATTCCAAATATGAAATTAAGGCACAATAAAATCTGCGTCTTTCCGCGCAATCAGCGGAAACATTATATTTTGGACGGAGAAATAATTACCTAAGAGACTGTTTTGAAATAATATTGGCACAGTATATTATAGTTTTTAAGTATTAATCCGATTAAACGCTGACAGGTCTTAAAGACGCTGTCAGGTTTCCGGCACCAGACCTTTCAGTCCAGATAGCTATCGGGATGCAACCTGAAAGCGTCTAGTTTATAAATCAAAAAACATCCTTGAGGTTTCACCAGGAAGTAAAATGATTTCTATCTATCTTGTATTTAATTATTTGCGATTTCCATTTTATCCAATAATAAATTTTTGTGAATCTTCGTGTCTTCGTGTTTTAGTGGCATATTCTTTCTTGCCACAAAGACTCAAAGACACAAAATTTCACGAAGAGAACATTAAATGCGATTCTTTAGATATTAATCGATATTCAACTGCCTTTGTAAAGCTGCAATTTCAGCTTCCAGGCTACTTTTTTGCTTCAACGCTTTTGAAAGGGCAAGGGCATCTTTCACGGCTTGTTTGTCGTATGTTTCCAGAATAATGTAATAATATTCGATGCCCAGGAAAACCGCTTTCAGATTGCGTTCCACGTGGTTGGCAATAAATTCCATTACGCCGTTGTCTTTGCCGTTGCGGTAACTCACTTTTTCCCATTTGGCCTCCATAAAATCGCTGCGGTGGTTGTTCGGGTCGCCAACGGGAATCTCTTCAGTTTTGGCATCGTCGCCCTGGTCGTAAACGCGCAGTGCCGTGTGGTCGAGCCAATTTTCGCCGTGGTAATTGCTGCTCAGGTAAATTTCGCCCCGTTCATCCAGATGCACCTGAATGTAGGAGCGGTCCCACGCCCGCTGAAATGTTTGCCGGTTGTGAATGTACTGGGTGTAGCGGTCGAATTCTGTTTTTTCCTTGCGAAAAGGTTTTTCAAGCGTCTCAATTTTAACTTTCAGCGAATCGAGTTGTGCTTCTTTCCGGTGCAGCAAATCGAACTGAACCTCGTTTACCAGGTTTTTGGCAGCATTCAACGCATAAACAGCTTTCGGGTAAAGCCGCGGAATGCTGTCGAGGTGGCGCAGCGCAGCGGTCGTATCATTTTTTTCCAACAGCGACTGGGCCAGGTTCAGTTTGGCACTGGCTTTTTCTTCATCGGAAGGCCCGCAGGCGAAAAAAAGCATCCCGGCAACCAAAACAGTTATATAAATGGTAAACTTCATGGTATCGTTGTTTTGTGCAAAATTAAAAATTTCTGTTGGAAGCGACCTGATTTTTATCGGGATACACGAAAAGCAATTAAAGTAAAAAACAAAATTCAACCAAGTAACTGATTTTTAATATTTTGCGTAAATATTGTATTTTATCGATAAAAATACCCTATCTATATATATTCCCTAAAACCAGAAAAGGTAACCCTATATTCTGTATGTCATGAAACATTTTTTCAATTTTGTTTTACAAAATTCTCAAATACAGCGTATTACAAAAAAGAACTAAGATAATCAATCAAAAAAAGTTTTGTTTTTATTGTTTGAATACCATAAATTTGAATAGCAGTTAAAAAATGTTAATCCCTGTTTTGGCACCCCCGGAACAGGATTAAAATCCAAAGATAATGCAGATCATTTTTCCAAATATCAACAAATTTATTGGGTAAGCCTCCCCGGGGTTCACTCACGCTAATTTGTTCCCGGCCCGGGGAGGCAATTAAGGCCCGCCTGCATGACAAAGTCGGGCAGACTCCGTAAAGCCCAATGCGAAGTTAACAGTTTTTTTTCAAAAACTACTTTCCGGGAACCGCTTTTGTCCCCACTGGCTGTAAGGACATTTGCCGGGGCACTCAGCCGATTGTTTTACAATTAAATTCAAAAATTATGAAAGAATTGAGTTTT
>Ga0334883_1000792_pt1 | contig 52904 bp, 43 predicted proteins | sample GraSluR1_MG_6_FD_207230 | JGI IMG/M metagenome (GOLD analysis project Ga0334883, IMG submission 207230) | Sludge microbial communities from methane-producing bioreactor in Wageningen University, Netherlands - Granular Sludge_09_05-R1 | ecosystem: Engineered > Bioreactor > Anaerobic >...
CCGTAGAGCGCCCAGCCAACACGCCCCAGGACCCATTCGGCCAAAGACGGTCCTTGCCACACATGCAAACCCAACGCAGCCCACGAACCGAAGACGCCATCAGCCCCATAGGGCGACACAGAGATAGCCGTGGGCGTAAGCCCGCGGACCACCCTCGTCACGAGCCGCAACGATGTGTCCTACGGCGTGCGCCCTCCAGGCTGCCTGGCCTCCATATCCCCCACCAGGTACAACTCCGGATGGTGCCCGAAGGCCTCTCCCTCGATCTGGGCCCCGCCCGTCTCGCCTCCTATCAGATGCAGCGTGTCGCCGGAGACCACCGCCATGGGCAGGTTGTTGTTCAGCGGCAGCGGCGTCGCCCGGCCGAAGGCCTGCTCCTGTACGTCGTAGACGAAGACATCGCTGAAGTAGGGATTGTCCGGGTAGTGACGGGTGGTCTCCCCGTACGCCGGCGTCGTCGTGCCGTCGAGGCGCATCACCAGTGGGTACTGGCAGCCGCCGATTAAGATGATGTACCGGTCCCGGAACACGATCTGCCCGGCGGGGAAGTTGCCGCTGGAGATCGGCGTGTCTGCCAGGCGCTCCCAGGTGTCCGTGGCCGGGTCGTAGCACCAGTTGTCCGCCACGGTGCAATAGGTCCCGGCTGCGTTGTCATCGCCGGTGGCCCCGCCGATTACGTAGACCTTCCCCCCCACGGCGGCGCAGGCGTGCACCCAGCGCGGCGTGCCCGGACACTGGGCGAGCTCCCGCCAGCCGGCCTGCAGGTCCTCGGTATCCAGCCACAGCAGGCGCGCGCCGAGGCCCGGCGTGCCGCCCGCGCGGTCAGAGTCAGTGTGGAACCCTTCCAGGTCATAGTCCGCCCCGCCCATGACGTAGACTCGCGAGCCGATGGCGCAGATGCCCGCCCCTCCCACCGGCCACGGCAGCTCCGGCAGGGCCTCCCAGCTCCAGCCTTCGGCGCCGCTGTACAGGCGGTACCCATCCCGATAGCAATAGGGAGCGTCGTAGCTGAAGCCGCCGCAGCAATAGAGCCTGTCATCCACGGCAATGGCACACAGCTCCTGCCGCGCGGGCCCGGGCAGGTCCGGCAGCTCCCCCCAGCCGGCCTCCGGACTGGACAGGTCCAGCCCCCACGCCTTCTTCAGGAAGCCGCGGGGGTAGACATGCTCCTTGCCGGGGACGTCCCTGCGCCCCTGGCAGAAGCCCCCCACCGTCACGAGGTGCCCGCCCACCATGCCGCCATCGCTGTCCTGGAAGCCCTGAGGCAGGTTCGGGCCCTTGTGCCAGGTGATCTGCAGAATCAGCGGCAGCTCCACCGCAGGCTGGGCGGAGGCAATGGTCGCAAAGGCGAGCAGCGAGACAAGAGAGGGATACATGGATCACAGGGCTCCCGGTGCGGTTAGAGTGGGGTACGGGGCGGCGTCGGCCGAGACTGTGTCGGGCTCATCCGCACTCGGCAGAGTTGACAGAGACACCGCGTGGACGAACTCGCCCTTGGCGAGCGTGGCCATCTGTTTCGTGTTGAGGTCGATCAGGACGATGTTGGAACGGAAGGTTGGTGACGACCTGGTCGCCCGGGAGGAGGAAGGTCTGCGCAGACCCCCATGTGAACAAGGGAGCGTGAAGGCCGATCGGGAAGCGGGTGCCGTCGGCGGCCTCTGCGGAAAGCCCCCCCAGGCCGGGGAACACGTCCACCCACCTCTGAGCCCCGCCGCCGCGGAGGTCGCCTCAGCGCCTGCTCGCCGGAGACCCAGCGGCGACACGCGGGAGTCGGCATACGCGGGGCTGAGGGCGACGCCGAGGGCACAGGCGGCCAGTGCAGACACACGACGCGGCGAGAAGCGAGTCATCGGGCCTTCTCCTGTGGCTGCGGAGTTGCGCGACCGGTACCGTTTCCACCGTCGTTACGCAGCCCTACACCCTCTCCACCGCCACCCGGATCTCGAACTCCGACAGCCCCGAGGGCACGAAGCGCTCGTCGTAGACCTCCACCGCGCCGCAGCGGGCCTCACGGAAGCCCGACTGCGGCAGCCATGTCTCGTTGATGAACCCGTAGGCCTCCGGAATGGCCCCCAATCCGCCTTTCACCGTGAACGCCGCGTACTGACCGGCGGGGACGGTGACTTTTGCCAGCCGCTCCGGCACGTCGTCGAAGCAGGTCACCTCGATCCCGGCCAGGTACGTGTCGATGCCCGGCGTCGGGCAATCCTGCGCGTAGGCGTAGCCGAAAGAGACGCCCGGACGGGCGTGGTTGGGGATGGCGGGGACCTCCCAGCAAAGCCGGTACCACAGGCTCGGCACCAGATGCCAGCCATGCTGCTCGGGGTTGAACGCGACGCCGACCAGCTTGATCGCGGGCCTGGTCTCGATACGAGGTTCCATCGGTTCCATGAGAAGTCTCCGCTATCCGGGGGGGAGTCGGCGAGTCGCGGGTCGGCGAGTCGCGAGTCAACGGATGACGGCGGCAACGGTTAGGCCGCACCCTACTCCGGCGGCGCCGGCGCATCCAGGGAGCGCCGGTGCTTCCAGGGCAGCAGGACCGCGGTGACGCGGCCGATGATCTTGTCGGCAGGGACGGCTCCGAAGTCGCGGCTGTCCTCACTGGCGTTACGGTTGTCGCCCAGCAAGATCACATGCGCTTCGGGAACCACGCCATAGACCGGCCTCTCCCGGACGCCCTGCTGGTCCCGGAGGTAAGGCTCATCCACAAGGTGCCCGTTGAGCCAAACGCGGCCTTCCATCACAGCCACCGAGTCGCCACCCACGGCGACCACCCGCTTCACCAGGAGCTCTCGCTCCTCATCCGCATCCGGGTTCTTGGTGACCACCACGTCGCCGTGCTGGGGCCCCTCACGCCGGTACGCGTCGATGCGGATCATGTAGTAATCGCCCGCCTGCAGTGTGGGCTCCATCGATTCGCTGACGATGGCGCCGAAGCGCACGCTGCGGTAGAGCCACACCACTCCCAGCGCGATGGCGATCAGCAGCAGAGCGCTGATCCAGCCCGCCACCGGGCGGTTGAGGCCGCCGGAGGACTCCCGTCTGCTTGACCTCGTGCGTGCAGTCATATTCGTGGTGTCCGCGAGGCGGGCGGAGGGCCCGCCCGCAGCGATAGGATGGCGAGGCGCTCGGCGCGCCTCGCGCGAGGGTAGGTTGTACCGGGCCGCTACAGAGCCGCCAGGAGCTTCAGCCCGGCATCGATGGCCATCTGCCCCGCCTCCGGGCACAGCTTGCTCCAGCCCGAGGGCGTGGGCTCGTACCCGCCCTGCTCGAAGGCCTGCGGCGTCGGGACATAGCCCTGATAGTCATTGGCGTAGCCGACGAAGCCGGTATGGGGCAGCGGGGAGCGGGCCTTGAGATCGAGCTGGTACTCGACGAAGAGCTCCAAAGGCGCCGCCACCAGGGCCCCGTCACCGAGACGCAGGGCCTGGACTTCCACGCTCTCGCAGTAGTCGCCGCGGTCGGCGAGCTTGAGAAGCTCCGCGGCGAATAGCGCCTCCGGCACCCCGTCCACCTGGGCCTTGATCGGTCCAACGCTCGCGGCGACGATGCGCCGCGCCCGCTGCACCTGCTCTTCTGTGAATCTGCGCCCGGGGATGCAGACCATCTCCGAGGCACATCCCAAAGAGACCTGGTCCGTGGTGTCCTCGGCCTCCAGCAGGCCCATGAGAGCGGCGGCGCCGACGATCGTTCCCAGCCGGTGGGCCTCGTGGAAACCCCGCTTCTGCTGCGGGCGACGATAGTCAATATGGTTGATGTTCCCGGTGGCACCGTTGAGCAAGAGCCCCACGCCCCCGCGCTCGCGCTCGACCAGGCCCAGTGCATAGCCGGGCCAGTCGGCACTCAGCAGCCAGTTGTCGCCGGCCAGGATCGCGGGATGTAGAGCGTAGTTCACCAAGGCGGCAATGGCATTGCCCTCGGCATCATCGACACGGAGCACCAGCACCTCCGGGTCCGTCGGCCCCAGGACCTCGGCCACTCGCGCCGGGTCAAGGCCCTCCCAGTTCATGTGGGTCACGCCGTCTTGGGTGCGCAGGCGGCGATTGTTGACCGGTGCCTGCGCCGTCGCGGCTCCCCAGGCGAGTCTTGCCGGACGCAGGCTGTCGTGGGCCATCTTCACGGCGCCCGCGGCGATGCGGGCGGTCAGGGCGTGCAACTGCTCGTCACCCGGCTCGCCGAGGATGCCCAGGAAGGCCGGGCCGGCGTGGGTGTGGGTGGCGGCGACCAGGAGGCGCTCCGGAGGCAGGCCGATGCTCTCGGCCACCTCGGCCCGCACCCTATCGGCCACAGGTTTGTAGAACCCGCAGAGGTCCAGCACCACGATCCCCACGGCCTCGCCGCCATCGTCCTGTAAGAGCAGCGCCCGGGCGTACAGCTCGTCGTGCACCCCCCTGCTTCCTTCCTCCCGCACATTACCGTCCATCCAGCAGCCGATGTGGGGGGTGATGACGGCCCTGGCGGCTCCGGCCTGCAGTGACATTGGACAGCCCTCCGGTCGACCGGCGAAGTTCCGGTCCATCCTACCGCAAGATGACGCCGACCGCCACATGCAAAACGCTCCCCCTGGCACCGGGGTTCCTGCCCGGCCCGGGTGCCGCTCTGGAAGTCCGGCCAAAGAGCCCACCTGGACCGGCTCATGTCATTCTGAGCGCCAGTCTCGGGCAGCGAGATAGCCAGGAACATCCCTGAATGCCGGGCGATCCCTCGGGCTGCTTTTCCCGGGAGCGGCCGCCCTTGGGATGACAGTCCCATGCGAATCTGGGCTCTTCGGTCGCGCTTGGAGCAAAGTCGCCCACCGGATGACCCGTCAACTCCCGGCGGCCGCCCCGGACAATCCCCTCAACCCACATGCCGCGGTAGCCGATACTCTCTTAGCGGGTAACAGCGGAGGCGCCGGCGGGAAGGCCCCCCACCGAAGAGACACTTCAGGAGCCGTCCGGTCGCTGTCGGCCCGGCCCCAAATGCCCTGCGACCGGCGCCGCGACCGCGCCCGGTGTCGCACCCCCATCTGTCGACGTGGCGTCCATCGTGGTCGGAGCCCTTGGGACTCGCCGTGCCGGCCTGTCACCACCGGCACCCATCGGCGGGTTGCTCAGGCCCGGGACGCCCGACAATACCGGCATCGCCAGCGATAGGTGCCGGGAACCTCAGGCCGCGACGGAGGTGGGCCACAGGCCCCTCCGTCGCGGCCTTTTTTGTGTCCGCAAGGTGCGGGCCACGTCGGGCCGCGAAGATGCGGCCAGGACCGACAAGCCCGGGAACGGCACGGAACGCGGTCAGGCAGCATCCTGTTCATCTTCCGTGCCCTCACAAAGGTGAGCCGGCGTCTCGCGCGGAAGGGTGCTTTGTGAGTAGCTACTCTTCCTCCGACGAACCCGTCCGCCGTGCGCTGTGGGGAGCCCGCGTGCCTTGACCGCTGCGGACAGAGCCCATCGCCTCCAGACCGAGACGCATCTTGCCCTGGCCCCGGTTCGGGACCGGGCCCGCTGCGTGTTGGTGTTCCCCAATACCTACCACATCGGCATGTCGGCCCTGTCGGTGCACGCCCTGTACGCGGCGCTCAATGAGCGCGGCCTCGCCTGCGAGCGGGCCTTCGCTCCCGACGGTCCGTGGCCCACCGACCTGCGTTCACTGGAGAGCCAGACACCGCTGGCGGGCTTCGACTACGTCCTGCTCACCAGCTCGTTCGAGCTTGACTGGCTCAATGTGCCCGCGATGCTGTCCGCCGGCGGCATCCCGCCGCTGCGGGAGGACCGCGAGGACCACCACCCGATTCTGCTCGCCGGCGGTCCGGCGGTAACCTGCAATCCCCTGCCGCTTCTGCCCATCGTGGACGGCTGCGTGCTGGGAGAGGTGGAGCCCATCGCCGACCGCCTGGCGGCCCTGCTGCTGGAGGCCGACAGCCGGCAGTTCGTGTTCGAAGGCCTCGCCGCCCTGCCCGGGGTGGTGCTGTCGGGTGTGGCGCAGGGGCCGGTGGGCCGACTGGTGGCTGCCGACCTGCAGGACTTCTCCACCGAGACGGCGATACTGACGCCCGACACGGAGTTCGGGAATCGGTTCCTGATCGAGATCAGCCGGGGCTGCGGGCGCTCTTGCGCCTTCTGTCTGGCCCGGCAGATCTACCATCCCTTCCGGGCACGCCGGCCGGAGCTGCTCTTGCCCCGCATCCGCCGGGCCATGGAGCACACGCCCCAGGTGGGTCTGGTGGCGGCGGCGGTCTCCGACTATCCCTGGGCAGGGGAGTTGTTCCCGGCGCTGGAAGAGATGCGGGCGCGGGTCTCGGTGTCCTCGGTGCGGGCCGAGAGCGTCTCCGACAGTCTGCTGCGTCTCCTGGCCGCTTCGGGGCAGGGCACGCTGACTTTGGCCCCGGAGGCGGCCACCGAGGAGGCCCGGGCCCGGGTGGGAAAGGCCATGCTCGACGAACACCTGTTCCGCGCGGTGGAGCTTGCCCTGGCCCACGGGATCACGCGGTTCCGGCTGTACTTCATGGTCGGCCTACCGGGGGAGACCGCCGAGGAGGCGGCGCTGATCCCGGAGTTGGTGGCCAGGCTGCGTGCCGCGGCCCCCGGTGCCACTTTCAGCCTATCCGTGAGTCCCTTCGTGCCCCGGCCGCACACTCCCCTCGCCGATGTGGCCGTGCTGCCCCAGGCCGAGGTGCGTCGGCGTATGGCACATTTGGGCGACGACCTGCGGCGGCAAGGGGTGACGGACGTGACCCTGGGCTCGGCGCGCTGGGCCGAGGCCCAGGCGGTTCTGGGCCGCGGCGGGCCGGAGCTGGGCGAGGCCCTGGTGCGGGCCTCGCTCGCCGGCCGCTCCTATGCGGACTTCAGGTCCGCGGTCAAGCGTGTCGGCCGCAAGTGGACGGCCTATCTCGCTGCGGGGGGCGTCTAGTGGCCTTCGTCTACCTGCTGTCCGCCGAGGACAGGGACCTGGAGTTGGCCCGGGCCGAGCTGTGGGCGATGACCGGCTGCGAGGCGGAGGGCCTCGTCGGCGTGTCTCGTACCGCGTGCGACATCTCTCGCGCCGCCTACACCGCCGCCTGTGGAGAGCTGCTGGCCGAGGCCGACGGTCTTGATGAGCTTTGTCGGGCCACGGCCCGCCTCGGACTGGAGGAGGACCAGTTCCGCGTGGAGGTCAGGGACCTGCCGCCCCGGAGCGGGATTCCCCAGAAGGATGTGGCCCGGTCGATCGCCGATGCCATCGAGGGCTATCCGAACCTGGACCGGCCCAGGGTGCGGTTCCTGGCCCTCGGCAGTCAGGGGCACTGGCGCCTGCTGCGGCTGGTCTCGACGATCCGGCGCGATTGGCTGCAGCACTCAAAGCGGCCCCGGAATCTCTCCATCGCGCTCTCCGCGCAGCACTCCCGGGCGCTGGTGAACCTGGTGGCGACGCCGGGTGATCTGCTATGGGACCCCCTGTGTGGCGTGGGAACCGTACTGATCCAGGCAGCGTCAATGGGAGTGCGGCCCATCGGCAGCGACAGCAACGGGCGCCACGTGCAGTATGCCAAGGAGAATCTGGCCCACTTCGGCTTCGAGCCCCGGGTGATGCACGCCGATGCACGGCAAGTGTCGCTCGGGCGGCGCGTGGACGCCATGGTGCTGGACTTCCCCTACGGCCATGCCAGTCATGTGGAAGAGGGTCTGTACGCCGAAGCTCTGAACAATCTGGCGCCCCAGGCGTTGAGAATCGCTGTGATCGTCTCGCGCCCGGCGGAGCGGCTGTTTGAGGGCCTGGGCCTTGCCGTTCTGCGCCGTGCGGTGGTGAGCAAGCACCGGCTGGCCCGGCATTTCTACATTCTGAGCGCCGTCGACGGCGGCCAGACACGATAGCTGCGCCGTCCCGGAGCCGCGGCACTCGGCGCAGCGCCAAGGCGCGCACCCCGATCCCCGGAGACCGCCCGCGGGACGAGCAGAACGCACGAACAGGTGGGCATGAGACCATGAGGCTGACACCGGTATTGCTACTCGCGGCCGCGACCCTGATGGCCGGGCCTCCCGCTGTGGGAGGGAATCTGGTGATGAACGGCGGGTTCGAGGACACCGACGCTACGGGCATGCCGGAGAACTGGGCCGGGAGGGCGTGGTCGGTGAATGTCACCGGAGAGGTGACCACGGTGTCCGGCGGCGTGCAGGGCAGGTGCCTGTCGATTCACGCCGGTCCCGGCAAGACCGTCTACGGCGCCTTCTCGCGGGCCATCGACGTCTCCGGTCTGAAGGCCAGGTCACTGCTGGTGTCCTGCTCGTACCGCTCGGAGGGCAGCCCGGTGGCGCAGATGATGCTCGTGTCATACAAAGACGACTTCATGAAGCACCAGTGGCAGACGCGCCCGATGGATGCCGAGGCCCGGCCGCTGCGGGCGTTCAGCCGCTGGACCACCTCGGCCTGGCACGCGGAGCTTTTGCCCGGCGCCAATCAGATCGTGGTGGTCTTCCAGTTGCTCACCGGCGGCACCCTGTTCGTGGACAACGTGTCGGTCAGGGTCCATCCGGGCGATGTGACCCTGCAGTCCGCGGACGTGGGACGTCTGGCCTCGCCGCCGTCCACCCGCAGAGCGCTGCTGAAGATCGCCAATGGGGCCAAAGCGCCGCTGAAGGGGCGGCTGTCGCTGCGTTTGGTGACGGAGGAGGGCGACAGACGAGGACCCCACGAGCAGGACCTGCAGTTGGCGGGTGGCCAAAGTGACGAGCTGGACATCCGGTACGACTTCGAGGGCTCTCGGGCCCACACGGCGCAGATGACGCTCACAGACCGGGATAGTCAGGAGGTACTGCTGTACCGCGAGTTCGCGGTGCCGCCCATGCTGGACGCCGCGATTGTGTCTCCGGCCTTCCGGGGGACGATCATGACCAGCTTCGATGTCCCTCTGGTGCGGGTGGAGGGGCGGCTCTTCGCGGTGCCCGGCATCGCCGACCGTGTGAGACTGCAGGCGCGCCTGGTGGGTACCGGCGCCACGGCCGCGGAGGGTTCGGGGATCTCCCGCCTGCCCGACGGGCGCTTCTCGGTGGAGTTGCCGTCGGAGGGGATGCTGATCCGCGACCACGAGGTGCAACTGCAGGCACTGGAAGGCGACAAGATCTTGGCGGAGACGTCGTTGCCGCTCAAGCGGGCGCAACCCTCGCGTGGTGAGGTGACCTATGATCCCAGCGGCCGGCTGATCATGAACGGCCGTCGCGTGTTCCCCATCGGGACCTACTGGGTCCTGGGCACTCAGGACCTGGACAAGGTGCAGGCCGCCGGCTTCAACACGGCCATGGTACCGGCGGGCAAGGCCTATTGGGTGTTGGCCGAGGCGGCCGCCGCCAAGGGCATGGGAATCGTGGTTTCCAGCTCCGAGGCCCGGCGGGACTTCTGGAGCCTGAAGCAGGACAAACTCGGGGACCATCCGGCCCTGATCGGCTGGGAGACGCTCCAACGTCCGGACGCCAAGATCGTCCTCCCCGACATCATGCTGGGTCTGTACCATATGCTGGCGGATGTCTCGCCAAACCACCCGGTGCTCACGAGTCTGCGCTATCCCGATACGATGGCCACCTACGCCCGAGCCACCGACATCATCACCGTCTGGGACCTGCCGGTGCCCCAACTGCCCATCACCCATCTGGCCGACCTCATCGACGCGGCCAAGGCGGCGGTGAATGGCCGCAAGCCGGTCTGGGCCGTGGTGCAGGCCACAGGTCAGGCCTGGGCTGTGGACAAGACCATGGACGATACGGCGGAGGGCAGGCTTCCCACGGTAGATGAGATGCGGGCCTTGGCCTATCTGGCCCTGGTCCACGGCGCCGATGGGCTGCTTTTCCATGCCTACAACCTCGCCCAGGGCCCTAACGAGCGCAGCTACCGCATTGCCGACGATGCGCCGAAGCTGTGGGCGGGGGTACAGAGCCTCAACCAGGAGCTGCAAGAGGTCACGGCCCTGGCCTGCGACCCGACTTTCGAGCGCATCGCCCTACCGCCCGCGGCCGACGGGCTCGTCCGTCTGGCGCGGTGGCGAACCCACGAGGCGGACCTGCTGCTGGCGGTGAACACCTCCGACGCGGCGACGATCACCACGGTTACCATCCCCGACTGCACGGCGACCACGCTGAACCGACTGTTTGAGGAGAAGGCGGTGGAGTCATCGAAGCCGGGGGAATTCAGCGTCCATCTACCACCGTATGCATCCCACGTCTACTCTCTACGCTGAAAAACCACGATATTTCCGCTTGATCCCGTTTTGGCGTGCTTGACCTGAGCGCTCCGGTGCCGTATAATGTGTCCAAAAGTAACTATTCCCGCACTCGACGCGTTGAGCGTCCGTAAGGGGCCTTTCGCCACATGCCTACCGACAACCAGGAACCGATCGAAGACGGCCAGGAGACGGAGACTGGGGAGGAGCACGGGCAAGTGCAGGAAGAGGGCGACCGGGCACAAGCCGCAGAGGTCGTCCAGGAGCCGGAGACGGATAGCGAGGACATCGCGTTGGAGGACGACGAGGAACTGGACGTTGAGATCGCCGAGGTGGCGCCGCGGCGCCGCAGTTGCGGTGCGCCCCTGTTGATCGTGTTTGTGATCGCGGTGTTGGTAGCCGCTGCGCTGTGGGGCAAGAGTGAGTGGGACAAGAAGCAAAAGGAGCTCCAGGCCAACGAGGAGCGCGCCTTCGCTGCAGCCCAGGAGAACGTGGACGCCTCCCTCAAGCAGGCGGCCGATCTTGTCAAGAAGGGTCAGATCGAGCAGGCCTTCACCGCACTGGGAGCGGCCCGTGACAAGGTCGGCACCGCCGCCCGGGCGGCGAACGATAGCCGGTTCTCGGGACACGAGGAGCGGGCGGGAGTGCTCCTGGCCCGGCAGCGGCTGCTGGACGGGATCATCAAGACGGTTGAGGGCACCCGGGCCGAGGTCGCCGAATGCGACGCGACCATCAAGGACCTCGAGGCGCAGATCGAGGACGCGAAGGCCAAGCGCGCCGAACTGCAGGCGAAGATCGGCAGGAAGATCGCGGAGGCGGCCGGCGAGATGCAGCCCGCCGCGACGGAGGCCCCGGCCGAGGGTGACGTTTCGGACTCGGCAGCCAATGAGACCGCGGACGAGGCGGCGTCTCAGGACGATGGTGCTGCGGCAGAGCCGGCGTCGGCTGTGAGCAATGCCGCTGCTGCGCCGGAGCCGTCCGCGAACCAACCCGCGGACCCTGCTGCCCCCACAGCAGCATCGGGCGGGGCTCAGGCGCCTACGGGATAGCCTCGGTCCGACGAGGCCGCTTTGGACCGGTCTCGGGGCGAGGGGTCGGGTTGAGGGCGCACACCCGCCGTCCCCTTCTGTTGCCGACAAACCACACGACGTGAGCCACCTCACGCCTTTGCGCCCCGCCCCGTGCGGGGCGCACGTGCATGTTGTTTTCCATTCCGTCCCCAGCGAAGCTCCGCCGAAGACCGATGAGCAGGGCGCGGAGGTGCGTCTCGGGCCGGTGCCACGGCCGGGCGGCGATCCCGCTGGTCGGAATCGCCGAATCGGGCTGCACAGTCCGACCTGCGGGCCGACGAACGGCGCGGCCGCGAACGGCGGAGACGAGCCCCGGGACTTGCTCCACGCGTCAGGAAGTGCGCTCAGATAGGCGTCCAGACCCTATGTTGCCCGCCACCGAATGCTACAGTGGGGAGCACGTGGGGCCACCATCGGCGGTCGTCGACGCGGACGCTCGCCGAGCCTTCGGGGCCGCCGCGCAGGCCACAGGCGCTCCGTAACCAGACCACATGGGTATCCGCCGTACCATTGCCGACCGCTTGAGTCCCAGTTGATCGGCGCTTCAGCTCCACAGGCGCTCCGGGCGAGAGGATCTCGGCCGGTGTTGGCTCTGTGAGCCGGGAGGACACAAGATGGCGTCAGCCAACAAGCAAGCCTCCGACCTGGTGGCCAAGCTCAAAGCCAAGAGCGCCACCTCGCGCGACGAGGTGATTGACGAACTGATCCAACTCGGGGCCGCCGCCGTGCCGCCGCTTATCAAGGCGCTCAGGCACAAGGACTACAAGGTCCGCATGGCAGCGGCCCAGGCTCTGGGGCGCATCCGCAATAAGGAAGCCATCTCGGCTCTGATCGAGACCCTCAGCGACTCCAGCAAGAACGCCCAGGAGGCGGCCGCGGACGCGCTCACCAAGATCGGACCGCCCGCGGTAAGTGCCCTCCTGGATGCCCTCATCGGCAAGGATCAGTCCGCACGCAAGTGGGCCGCCGAGGCCCTGGGCAGCATCGGCGACGAGTCCGTGGCCCATGAGCTGGTGGCCCGGCTGTCGGACGCCAACATCGAGGTCCAGCGCGCGGTGGTCACGGCGCTGGGAGCCCTGAAGAGCAAGAAGGCCATCCAGCCGCTGATCGGGGTGCTCAGCTCCGACAATGTGGAGCTGGCGCGGGCGGCGGCCGAGGCCCTGGGGAAGATCCGCGGCAGCGTGGCGGTGGAGCCGCTGATCGACACCCTACAGTCGCCCAGTGACGACGTGCGCCGGGCCGCGGCGCAGTCCCTGGCTCAGATGGGCACCCGAGCTGTGCCGCCCTTGCTCGAGGCCCTCCAGAGCCCCAACTACATGGTGCGTCGTTACGCGGCCGAGATCCTCGGCCAGATCGGGGACGAGAGGGCCAGACAGCCCCTGCTCAAGTCCCTCGGCGACGAGAACGACCGTGTCGTGCACTACGCCGCCATCGCCCTGGGCGAGGTGGGCAAGGAGTCCGTCATCCCCCATCTGGCCAAGCTGCTTCGGCACGCTCAGGCCTCGGTGCGCTGCGCCTCGGTGCAGGGCCTTGCCGCCATCGGCTCCCCCAAGGTGGTGCCCCATCTCGCCGCCATGCTCGACGATGAGGACTGGGTCACCCGGCTCACCGCCGCCAAGGGCCTCGGCCGCGTCGGCAGCCGCACCTGTATCCCCCACCTCGCCAGGGCGCTACGCGATGACGAGTGGAGTGTCCGACTTCACGCGGCCCTCTCCCTGGGCCACATCGGCATCAAGAAGGACGCCGTGCAGGCCCTCGAGGAGACGCTCAAGGACCCCAAGAGCACGGTGCGCAGGGGGGCCTGCGAGGCACTGGCCATGCTGGGTGACGCCAGTTGTGTCGACGCGCTGGGGGCCCTGTCCAGGGACGAGGACGACAAGGTGCAGCAGGCGGCGGCGGCCGCCATCTTCGAGATCGTCGGCGAGGAGTACGTTCCCACCAAGGCGCGCCGTTAGCCGCGGGCGACGGTGGGGGGCCTGTCCCGGCTCGGGCCACCACCGTCATCTGGGCCTTCATCCGCGTGACCGCATCGGGCGGTGCCGTCACGGGCACGGGTCCCCCCGCGATGGCGCCCCGGTGCCGTCCGCACCGGCTCCTCGCACGGGATCACACGGCGGCCCAAACGAAACCCGCGTACGGTGTCAGCTTATCCCGGCCAAAGCTAGACAGACTTGGCACGCACAACCTCCTCCCGCCTTGCCTTCTCCCCTTGCCGTATCGTATAATCGCCCCATCGTCTCAGGCGCCCGGCGTCCGGGGAGGGGCGGGCTTTCCCGTCTCCCGTGGCCGCATAGGGTGCATGTCGAGAGGGGGCCTGCCGCTTGCGTCACCTACTCTGCCTCAGCCTCATGCTCCTGGTCGTGGTGCTGTGCGGCTGCAAATACGCACCCCTGCCGGCGGAGAAGACGCCGGAGGCCACGCAGACGCCGGTTGCGTCGGTGGACCCTGAACAGAAGGAACTGCTCGAGGGCATTCTCGATTACCAGAAGAAGACCGGCAGCACGCTGGACGGGCTCGCCAAGGAGATCGAGCGGCGCAAGGGCATGGAGGCCCAGGCGATGGGGCCATCCCCGTTGCAGCGGGACTACAGCGTGGCCCGGGCGCTTCTGGTGGCTGCGCGTCGTGCCGCGCAGTCAGAGCTCAAGGATGAGACGGCCGGTGCGCTCAAGCGGCTGCGGTCCACGATCGGTGTCATGCAGGCCGAGGCCCCGGCGGCGCAGATCAGGGTCTTTTTGGAGCGCGGCATCCTGGCACTCCAGGGCTCCGCGGCGGGAGTGGAGGCCGATGTCGCTTCCGCCTCGCTGCTGGCCGCGCTGGACGTGGCCCTCCGCGCCCCCGACGCCCCGCTGGTGCCGGCGGACATCGCCAAGCCCCTTGAGAAGGCGAAGCAGCAGGTGGACGGCGGGGAGTACAAGGACGCCCTCAAGGCCATGGAAAGCCTGGTTAGCACGTGCTCGTCCGAGGCTACCCTGCTGATTCTCATCCAGGCCGAGGGGGGTGTCCGCGGCGCCCAGGAGGCCATGGCACGCAATGCCTGGTCGGTCGTCCTGGCCGAGCTGGATAACCTCAGTGACGTGCTCAATCGCCTGGGGACCGAGCTGAAGGCGGCTCCTCCGGCAGTTGAGACCGAGACCACCGGCGACGAGGAGAGCCCCGACTCCGCGGCCGCCGCCAAGGCGACGCCCGCCGAGGGCGAGGCGAAGGCGGAGACGCCGGCGGAGGCCGGCTCCGCGGGTGCCCGTCCGGAGGCCGGCAAGGCCGGCGCCAAGGGGAAGGCCCCGGCGGCCGACTCTGCGCCGGAGACACCCACCGGCGCGGACGGCAACGCCACCTGAGAGGCTGAAGCGGCAGCCCCGCTTCCGCCCCGGCGGTGCCATCGCGAGCAGGAGATGGCCCGCAGGCATTCCGAGAGCCGCCGGGCTCCCCGGCACCAGACCCTTGCGGGGTGCCGGGGCTCTGCCCCAGTACGCCATCGATCGCGAGGGCGTGCAGATTTGCAGGCGCCCCGGCCTTATGTGTTCCGCTTCGCGCGCCGCTGGGCGGCCATCGGTCCTCACCGATTTGCCGCAGTCCTCGCCCACGTCCCGGCTTCTCCGCCGGGAGCTTCGGCCGGTACCGACACTTCACGGGTGACGCCACGCCCGGCGGCGGTGGTCACGGCCCGCCTCCGTCACCCGGACCCATGTCCGGCCGGGCGGTCCCCGCATCCGCTACCACCGGTTGACGATCACCCGCGCCACGGTGGCGCGCAGACCCTCCAGTCCATTCGGAGCCCAGCATGCCCGCCAACTTCGCTCACCTCCACGTGCACACCGAGTACAGCCTGCTCGACGGCGCCTGCCGGATCGAGCAGCTCGCGGCCCGCGCCGCCGAGTTGCAGATGCCGGCCCTGGCCCTCACCGACCACGGGGCCATGTACGGAGCCATCGAGTTCTACCAGGCCTGCACCCAGGTGGGGGTCAAGCCGATCATCGGCTGCGAGGTGTACGTGGCGGCCCGGACGCGGCTTGACCGCGATGGGACCTTGGACCGCAACATGGGCCATCTTGTCCTGCTGGCCAAGGACTACGAGGGCTATCAGAATCTGATGCGCCTGGTCTCGGCGGCCAACCTCGAGGGCTTCTACTACAAGCCCCGGGTAGACACCGAGCTGCTGGCCCGGTACAGCCGGGGCCTGATCGCCCTCACCGCCTGCCAGGCGGGCTGGTGCGGCCAGCGCATCTGCAATGAGGATCTGGCCGGGGCCAGGCAGTACGTGGAGGGGCTGGTCGACGTCTTCGGGGCGGACAACGTCTACCTCGAGATCATGGATCACAACTACGCGGATGAGAAGAAGGTGGTCGCGGGCAAGGTGCAGATCTCCGCCGATCTGGGCATTCCCCTGGTGGCAACGAATGATGTGCACTATACGGCCAGGGAGGATGCCGACGCCCACGACGTGCTGCTGTGCATCCAGACCGGGGCCTTCAGGGACGATCCTGACCGCCTGCGCTTCGAGACCGACGAGTTCTACCTCAAGTCCGAGGAGGAGATGCTCCAGGTCTTCCCCGAGCAGGCCGCCGCGGTCCATCGCACCGTCGAGGTGGCCGAGCGGTGCAATTTGGAGCTGGAGTTCGGCAATCTGATGCTGCCCTCGTTCCCCATGCCCGAGGGCCACACCGTTGACACCTACCTGCGGGAGCTCTGTGAGGAAAAGCTCCCCGAGCGGTACCCGGGCCGAGTCGAGGAGGCGCGCCAACGCCTGGACTACGAGCTCGGGGTCATCTCTCACTGCAAGTACTCGGGTTACTTCCTCATCGTCGGTGACTTCATCCGCGAGGCCAAGGAGCGCGGGATCTTCGTGGGGCCGGGCCGCGGCTCGGCCACAGGCAGTATCGTCACCTACCTGCTGGGCATCAGCGAGATCGATCCCCTCCACTACAACCTCATCTTCGAGCGCATGCTCAATCCGGAGCGTGCCAGCCCTCCCGACATCGATCTGGACTTCCCCGATGAGCGCCGGGAGGAGATCATCGACTACGTCAAGGAGAAGTACGGCCGCGACCACGTGGCCCAGGTCATTACGTTCAACACGATGCAGGCCAAGGCCGCCATCCGCGACTCCGGCCGCGTGCTGCGCATGGAGCAGGCCACCATCGACGAGGTTGCCAAGCTCCAGCCGGGCGATATGAGCATCGCCGAAGCGCTCGCCGGCGATGCGGACATGAAGGCCAGGGCCGAATCCGACCCGGAGGTCATGACGCTTCTGGAGACGGCCATGAAGCTGGAGGGCATCACGCGCCACGCCGGGGTACACGCGGCGGCCGTGGTCATCTCCGACGGCCCGCTGACGGACTACGTGCCCCTCCGGGGGGAGAAGGACGGCACCGTCACCACCCAGTATTCCATGAACCCCGTGGTCGATGTCGGCCTGGTGAAGATGGACTTCCTGGGTCTCAAGACGCTGACGATCATCGAGAATGCCGTCAAGGCCGTACAGCGCTCCAGGGGCATCACGGTGGACATGCTCCACATCGCCCTGGATGATCCCAAGACCTTCGAGCTTCTCTCCCGGGCGGACACCGGGGCGGTGTTCCAGCTTGAGAGCGAGGGCATGCGCCAGATCCTGCGGGAGCTCAAGCCTTCGGAGTTCGGCCACATCGTCCCGCTGGTGGCGCTCTACCGGCCGGGACCGATGGCCTCGGCTCCGGAGTTCATCGCCGGTCGCCACGGCACCCCACCGCACTATCTGCACCCGAAGCTGGAGCCGATCCTGGGCGACACCTACGGTGTCATCCTCTACCAAGAGCAGGTCATGCGCGTGGCCTCGGACGTGGCGGGCTTCTCCATGCCGCAGGCGGAGATCATCATGCGCGCCATGGCCAAGAAGCAGCACGAGAAGATGATGAAGATGAAGCCCCTGTTCATCCAGGGGTGCGTGGACAACGGGGTGCCGGAGAAGACCGCCCACGAGATCTTCGACCGCATGGAGACCTTCTCGCGCTACGGGTTCAACAAATCCCACAGCTCGGCCTACGCCCTGGTGGCCTACTGGACCGCCTACCTCAAGGCCAACTATCCCGCGGAGTTCCTGGCCGCCCAGCTCACCACCGTTATCGGCCAGAGCTCGGACATCGCCAAGTACGTCACCGAGTGCCGGCGCAGCCACATCACCGTCCGGCCGCCCGGCGTCAACGAGAGCTACGCGGAGTTCACGGTCACCGACGGTGAGGTGGTCTTCGGCCTCGCCGCCATCCGAGGCTTTGGCTACGGCGGGGCCCACGAGATCGTTCACGAGCGCGAGGAGAACGGCCCCTACACGGGCCTGTTTGACTTCTGCCGCCGCGTGGCTCCGCGCGGAGTGGCCAAGTCCAACGTCAAGACCCTCATCGAGGCGGGAGCCTTCGAGGCCTTCGGTCACCGGGCCCAGTTGCTGGCGGCTCTCGACGGGGCCTTCAGCGCCGGCCAGAAGTGCGGCGCCGACAAGGCCGTGGGGAACATGTCGCTATTCGACGACGCCGCCGATGACCAGGACGCCTGTGTCGCCGAGGACCTTCCCGACGTGCCGGAGCTTCCGGAAGAGGCCGTGCTGGATCTCGAGAAGGACCTCCTCGGCCTGTATCTGTCCAACCATCCGCTGGTCAAGAACGAAGACAAGCTGGCACGCTGTACCACCACGGACATCGCCGAGCTGGCCGAGCTGGCCGACGGTACCGCCGTGGTCATCGGCGGCATGGTGCAGGAAGTCAAGCCCTACACCACCAAGAACGGCGACAAGATGGCCTTCGCCACCATCGAGAGCCTCTCCAGCGAGGTGGAAGTCACGATCTTCCCACGAGTGTGGGAGACAGTGAAGGAGGTCATGGTCAAGGACGCCCTCATCGTCATGCAGGCCAAGGTAGACAGGCAGGGCGGACGGGGCAACGGAGGCGAGGACGAGAACGTCAAGCTGCTGTGCGACAAGGTCTGTCCGCTGGAGGATGCCAGGAAGGTCTCCGACAAGAAGCTGGCAAAGGTGGATGAGGGGCGGCAGAAGCAGAAGGAAGCCGACGAGGCCCCGCCGCCGCCGGAGATCCGCCTCCCCAGCGTGCACATCGAGCTGGACGCCCTCGCCGTCCGTCCCGAGGTGCTCAGTCGGCTTCGGGAGGTCCTGCAGTCGATCCCCGGCGCACAGGGGTGCGTCCTGCACGTCAGCGACCGCTCCTGCTGCCGGAGAGTGGACCTCGGCGCCGGCTACCGCGTCATGTGGAATGGCGACCTCCCCACCAGGGTCAGAGCCATCCCGGGGCTCATGTCGGTGTGGGAAGAGCACCCGGACTATCAGGTGAGGGCATAGCCCGGCGGGGTCTGGGGCAAGAGGAACGACTACCGGCTCCGTCTCGGCGGGGCACCGACTGCGAGCCATCATGATACGGACCATCGATGCACGACAGGGCGATGTGGCGGAGTTGGTCTCGCTACGTCGACGTACGCTGGAAGAGGTCTCCCCGGAGGTCGAGAGTACCGTCCGCTCGATCCTTGCCGACGTGCGCGACCGGGGCGATTCCGCCGTGGTGGACTACACCCGGCAGTTTGACTGCCCCACCTTCACCCCCGATCGACTCCGCGTGGGCGAGCAGGAGATCGACCGGGCCTACGAGCAGGTGCCCTCACGCTGGATCACCGCCTTCGTGCACGCCCGGGACAACATCGCTCAGTTCCAGGAGCGGGCCAAATGCCGCTCCTGGCTGGACACCTTCGACGGCCTTACCATGGGCCATCGCGTGACCCCGGTGGCCTCCGCGGGCGTCTACGCCCCGGCGCGCAACGCGCCGCTGCCCTCCTCTTTGTGCGCCGCCGCCGTGCCGGCAAAGGTCGCCGGAGTATCGCGCGTCGTCCTGGCCACACCGCCGCGCGACGACGGCTCCGTGGACCCCACGATGCTCGTGGCGGCCCGCGAATGCGGCGTGGATGAGGTCTTCCGCATGGGTGGGGCCCAGGCGGTCGCCGCCCTGGCCTACGGTACCGAGTCCATCAGGCCCGTTCTCAAGGTCGTGGGGCCCGGCCCCTCCTGGGTGCAGGTGGCCAAGAAGCTCGCTTTCGGGCTGGTGGGCATCGAGTCGCTGGCCGGGCCGTCGGAATCGCTGATCGTCGCCGATGCCTCCGCCTCACCCCGGCTCGTGGCCGCCGACATGCTCACCCAGGCCGAGCACACCGGGGACAACGCCACCCTCCTCATCACCGACAGCGAGGACCTCGCCGCCGCCGTCGAGGCCGAGATGGAGGCCCAGCTCCAGCGCCTGCCCAGAGCGCAGCTCACCCGCCGGTCCCTGGAGCAGCACAGCTACATCGTCATCACCGCCACCATCGAACAGGCGGTGGAGATCGCCAACGATATCGCTCCGGAGCACCTGCAGATACTCACACAGAGACCCTTCGATGTGCTCGAGGCGATCCGTAACGCCGGCTGCATCTTCCTGGGAGACCGGGCTCCGGTGCCCTTCGGCGACTATGCCGCGGGCCCCAGCCACGTCCTGCCTACCTACGGCACGGCCCGCTTCTCCTCGCCCCTCTCGGTCAACGACTTCCTCACCGTCTCCTCGGTGATCTATGCCAATGCCGACGGTTTCGACCGGCTTGCCGATGACGTCGTGACCCTGGCCAACGCCGAGGGTCTCGACGCCCACGCCGAGACGATCCGGCTGCGGCAGAGGATCTGGGACTGAGCCACGGTCCCCGCGGAACGCCACGCGTCTCACCACGGAGACACGGAGCGCACGGACTTGCACGGAGAACGGCGAGCCGAGTCACGACGCGGGAGTGGCAGACTAAGCAAGGGGGGCGGACCACCGCGGCCGGCATCGGCCGACAACCACGCTACCTGCCGGAGGTTCTCATGCGCAGCGCCCAGATCAGCCGGAAGACCAATGAGACGACGATCGATCTCTCCATCGAGCTGGATGGCTCCGGCGTGTATCACATCGACACCGGGGTGGGCTTCTTCGACCACATGCTCTCGCACGTGTCCAAGCACGGACTGTTCGACCTCGAGGTCAAGGCCGAAGGTGATCTGCACATCGATGCCCACCACACGGTGGAGGACATCGGCATCGTGCTGGGCCAGGCTCTGGCGCAGGCGGTGGGCGACAAGAAGGGCATGGTGCGCTTCGGCCTGGGTATGTGCCCCCTGGACGAGGCCCTGGTGCAGGTCGTCATGGACTTCGGCGGCCGCTCGCATCTGGAGTACGGCCTCGACCTGCCCACCGAGAAGGTGGGCGACTTCGACTCCGAGCTGGCCCGGGAGTTCTTCGTCGCCCTCGCCGCCAATGCCGGCATGTCCCTGCACGTCAGGCAGCTATCAGGCCTGAACACCCACCACATCCTCGAGTCGGCCTTCAAGTCACTGGGCCGCGCTCTGGACCAGGCCACACAGCTCGACCCGAGGAAGACCGATGTGCCCTCCACAAAGGGTACGCTGTAGGAGTCGGCGAGTCGCGAGTCAACGGCGGACGGCAACGGCGTCAACGACGACCGCGTCAACGGCCACGGTCCCGCCCTGCGGGGGCGACGGTGCCAACGGCTACGGCAACCACGACAGCCGTTCCCAGTCTGTGGAGCCGTTCTCCGCCGTTCTGTGTGTTCCGCCGTTGGCCTTTCTCCGTGGAACTCCGTGGAACTCCGTGGAACTCCGTGGAACTCCGTGGAACTCCGTGCTCTCCGTGCTCTCCGTGTCTCCGTGGTGAGGTGTTGGCCGTGGGCGCGATGCAGCGCTGCATCTCGCCGGTCGGCTTGACGGAAACGCGGCTCCACGACTATACTTCGCTTGCGGGTAGGGAGGCCCGGCCTATGGTCTACGTGTATGGCCCACTGGGCCTTTTCCTCGTCGCCGGGTTTGTGTTTGCCGCGATCACCCTCGTGTTTGCGATGCTCCTGAGGCCCGCCGATCAGTACGCCGAGAAGCTCCTGACCTACGAGTGCGGCATCGCCCCCTTCGGTGAGGCCTGGACCCGTTTCTTCGTCCGGTACTACATCATCGCCATCGTCTTCGTCATCTTCGATGTGGAGACCATCTTCCTGTTTCCCTGGGCCGTCGTGTTCCGGCAGCTCAGTGCTCCGGACAGGCTGGGCTCCCTTCCGGCCGCCGAGATGGGTATCTTCGTCGCCATTCTCCTGCTCGGCCTGGCCTACGTGTGGCGCAAGGGTGATTTGCAGTGGACCTAGTCAAACGCGTGACCGAGGAACCCCTGCGCCGCTGGGCCCGAAACAGTAGCCAGAGCCCGCTGGCCGTGCGCTTCATCAGCATCGTCGACAAGGTGCTCAATACCGGCGAGGCCTGCTCGCTGTGGGGCCTGCAGTTCGGCCTGGCCTGCTGCGCCATCGAGATGATCGCCGCCGCGGCCCCGCGTTATGACCTGGACCGCTTCGGTATCATCCTCCGCCCCACGCCGCGGCAGGCGGACTGCATGGTCGTGGCCGGCACGCTCTCGATCAAGATGGCCCCCGTGGTCGAACAGCTCTATCACCAGATGCCGGAGCCCAAGTGGGTGGTGGCCCTCGGCAACTGCGCCGTCAGCGGCGGCAGGTTCTACCAGGACGCCTACAGCGTGGTCAAGGGCGTCGATCGCGTCATCCCGGTGGACATGTACATTCCCGGCTGCCCGCCGCGACCGGAGAGCCTCATCGACGGACTGCTCAAGCTGCACAACAAGATCCGCGGCGAATCCATCGCCGATCCGCCCAAAAGCTGCGGCCTCCGCACCGGAATGGACGGCTACGAGGAATGCCTGCGCTGTCAGGGCAGGCTCGTGGGCGCCCCGGCCAGGGAGAAGCAGGACGGATAGCGGCGGACGTCGCGGCCAACGGAGCTTCACCCTCGCCTTTCCCGCCGACGAGGCGCAGGCGCGCAGCGGCGGCGGGCCCCAAGGGCCCGCCCCACGAACGACCGGCAGCGGTGCATTCCCAAGTCCGCGAGATACACCTGGCATGTCTACAGCGATCCAGCCGCCGGATGATCTGACCCAGCGCTTCGGCGAGGTACTCGTCGCGCCCGACGGTGCGTGGGAGATCTCTGTCCCCGCCGCCTCGGCGCACGACGCTCTGGCCTATCTCGGCCTGGAGCGCGAGCCGGCGTTCTCGCTGTTCATCGACGTGTTCGGCGTCGACCACGGCGAACAGATCGAGATCATCTACCACGCCTCCCGCCCGGAGACAGGGGACCTTTGTCGCGTCCGGACACGCGTCCCCCGCATCGGCGGCTCGATCGCCACCGTCACCGACATCTGGCTCGGCGCCGGGTGGCCCGAACGGGAACTCATGGAGATGTACGGCGTCGGCATCGAAGGCCACCCGGACCCGCGGCATCTGCTGCTTCCCGACGACTGGAAGGGCTTTCCGCTGCGCAAGGATTATCAGTACCCGGACCACCCCTATCTCACTCCGGACCCGATGCGGGAGGACCCCGGCAAGTACCTGAGCGAGCATCCGATCGAGGAGTAGTGGCCCCGCGAGACAGCGGCGGGACGACCGCGAACCACAGGAACAGCAACTGCCCGGCAATGAGCGAACAACACAGGGGACAGACCGAAGAGCTGCTCATCAACATGGGCCCTCAGCATCCCAGCACTCACGGGGTGCTGCGTGTAGTGCTGCGCCTCGATGGCGAGCTGGTCAATGACGCCGACGTGCATGTGGGCTATCTGCACAGCTCCCTTGAGAAGATCGGCGAGGCCAAGACCTGGGCCCAGTACGTTCCCTATGCCGACCGCTTCGACTATCTGAGCGCCATCACCAACGAGTTCGCCTATGTCCGCGCAGTGGAGAAGCTCCTGGGCATCCAGGTCACTGAGCGCTGCGAGTACATCCGGGTCATCATGGCCGAATTGCAGCGCATCGCCAGCCACCTGATGTACCTGACCGCCATGGGCCTGGACACCGGCGCCACCACCGTCTACCTCCACTGCTTCCGCGACCGCGAGCGTGTCGTGGATGTGCTGGAGAACGTCACCGGCCAGAGGCTCTTGTACCACTACTTACGCATCGGGGGTCTGCGCAACGATCTGCCCGCGGACTTCGCCGACAGCATCCGGGACCTTTTGGAGTACCTGCCGCCCAAGTTCAGGGAGTACGAGAACCTCCTGACCAAGAACCGCATCTTCCGCGCCCGTATGGAGGGCATGTCCTATCTGCCCCCGGAGCGCGCACTCAGCTACGGCCAGTGCGGGCCCTGCCTGCGGGCCTGCGGCTTCGCCCACGACCTGCGCAAGCTCCTGGGCTACAGCGCCTACCCGCAGTTTGACTTCGACATTCCCGTCTACGACACGTGCGACGCCATGGCCCGCCATCTCGTGCGCTGCGACGAGCTGATCCAGAGTCTGCGGATCATCCAGCAGGCCGTGGACAAGCTCCCGGGTGGCGAAGTCAGTGTCAAGGCTCCCCGGAACATCAAGCCGGAACCGGGGACCGTCAATGAGCGCATCGAGGGCGCGCGCGGAGAGGTCGGCTGCTACCTCGTCTCCGATGGCGGCGACAAGCCGGCCAGGATGCACTGGCGGCCCGCCTCGTACTACAACCTCCAGCCCCTGCCTGACCTGATGCGCGGCGGCTATGTGGCCGACACCGTCGTCGCCATCGCGGCGCTGGACATCATGCTCGGCGACGTGGATAAGTGACGGCAGTCGCGAGTCGGCGAGCCGCGAGTCGCGGGCCAACGGCGACGGCAGGCAACGGCGTCTGCGGCGACGGCTGTCAACGGCGTCTGCGGCGACGGCTGTCAACGGCGACGGCAGGCAACGACGACGGCAGGCAACGGCGACGGCCACTGAGCCGTTGGTGGGGCGGGCTTTCCAGCCCGCCGAGACGCTCCGCGGGAGCGGCATTCGCCTGTCCCGCTGAGGCCTCGGGCGCTCTCGCGGACAACCTCTCCCCCGGCAGACCCGTCGGGTCTCCGAGAGGTGAGCAACAGACGGCGCGGCGGCCCGGCCGCCGCTATCACTGAGAAGACCACCTCACATGTCTCTCGTACGGACCATCGCTGCGGCGATCCACAACTGGCTCACCGGCCTACTCACCGGTTGGGGGCTTCCCGACGACTGGGCCCGCCTGGTCGTGGAGATCCTGGCCTGGGTTGTGGGCGCCGTGGCGATCATCGCCGTCATGATGGTGGCCGCCCTGGTGCTGGTGTACCTCGAGCGCAAGGTGGCCGGGTTCATCCAGGCCCGCGTCGGCCCGCTGCGAGTCGGCCCGCACGGGTTGTTCCAGACGCCCATGGACGCCGTGAAGCTGCTTGTCAAAGAGGACATCGTCCCGGCCCGGGCCGACAAGATCCTCCACACCCTGGGCCCCGTGGTGTTCTTCGTCTCCTCCATGTTCGCCTGGCTCGTGGTGCCCTGGGACAATGAGGTCGTCATCGCCCGCCTCATGGACCTGGACATGGGGGTGCTGTTCTTCGTGGGTGCCTCCAGCATCTCGATCATCGGCATCCTCATGGGCGGCTGGGGCTCGAACAACAAGTGGTCCTTGCTGGGCGCCATCCGCGGCGCCGCGCAGATGGTCAGCTACGAGATCCCCATGCTCCTGTCACTGCTCTGCGTGGTCCTCGTGGCCGGGACCCTGTCCTTCCACGGCATCGTCGAGGATCAAAGCGGCATGGGCCTGCTGAGCTGGAACATCCTGCGCCCCTGGCTGTGGCTACCGGCACTGATCTTCATCATCTGCCTGTTCGCCGAGGTCGCCCGGGCGCCATTCGATCTCCCGGAGGCCGAAAGCGAGCTGGTCGCCGGCTACCATACCGAATACTCCGGCATGAAGTTCGCCCTCTACTTCCTGGGCGAGTATGCCAACGTCCTTTTGATCTCGCTCATCGTCTCCGTGCTGTTTCTGGGTGGCTGGCTCTCGCCCTTCGGGCCAGGAGATACCATCATCCCCGGCGTCCTGTGGCTCCTTGCCAAGACCGGCCTGATAGTGTTCTTCGTCCTGTGGGTGCGCTGGACTTTGCCGCGTCTGCGCATCGACCAGCTCATGAGCTTCGCCTGGAAGTTCCTGATCCCGGCGGGCTTCGCCGCCCTGGCGGTGGCGACGGTAGTCGTCAGCGTCGTACCGGGCGCGTAGAGGCGGCGCGTCTACTCGCATTGCGGGTCGCGGAGTCGCGAGTCACACGGCAACGGCTGTCAACGGCAACGACAGCGGGCTGGAAAGCCCGCTCCACCCACGGCAAATGGCCAACGGTGGGTCGCCAACGACGAGGCCCGAATCACTTAGCGTATGCCTACTCAGAACCGAGGACGACCAACGGCGCAGAGCATCCCGGGCGATATCCTCTCGGGAGCCGTCAGTATCTGCAAGGGACTCGCCGTCACCCTGACCAACTTCTTCCGGAAGAAGGCCACGGTCAACTACCCCTTCGCGGACCCTGCGCTGAACTACAAGCCCCGTGACGGCTACCGGGGTGACTTCGCCCTGCTCACCGACCCGGACTCCGGACGGCCCAAGTGCACCGCCTGCATGAGCTGTGTCAGGGCCTGTCCGGACGGGTGCATCCATGTGGAGGCCGAAGGGAAGGGCAAGGAACGCAGGCCTGTGGCCTTCTTCATCGACATCGGGCTGTGCATGTTCTGCCACCTGTGCGTGGAGGCCTGTCCCTTCGAGGCCCTGACCATGACGCCCGAGTACGAGCAGGCCGACGGCGACCCGCGGAAGCTCATCCGCACCCTGGAAGACCTCTCGGAACGCGGCAGGAACTACACCCACGTGCTCCGCGTGCAGACGGCTGTCGCGGAACCGGCGGAAGAGGCTGAGCCGACCCCATGACGGCCCAGGACTGGCTCGAACAACTCGGCTTCCTGCTGGTGGCCCTGTTCACACTGGGCTCGGCGCTGGGCGTGATCCTGGCGCGCCGCGTGCTGCACGCCGCCCTCTGGCTGCTGCCCACGCTCTTCGGTGTGGCCGGGATCTTCGCCCTCATGGGCGCCCACGCGCTGTTTGCCATGCAGCTCATCGTCTATGTGGGAGCCATCGCCGTCCTCATCGTCTTCGGCGCCATGCTGCTGGAGGACGACGCCCGCGAGCGGCTTCCCAGGTTCCTGCGCTATCGCGTGCCCATCAAGTACGAGCCCGCCACACGCCTGGTGATGCACTATTACAGCGGCATGCAGCACGTACTGGCCGGGATCGTCGGGGCAGGCATGATGCTGGCGGTTATCATCGCCGCCCTCGCCGAGACCGCCTGGTTCCACCAGTGGCGGCCCCTGGTGACCGAGGGCCCGTCTGACTTCGTGGGCGATAACGTCCGGCGCATCGGCGAGTTGTTCCTGACCCGCTATCTGCTGCCCTTCGAGCTGGCCTCGATCGTGCTTCTGGTAGCCCTGGTGGGCGCCGTGATCCTCGCCCGCCGCGACGCCGACGACGGAACCCACGCCTTCTCGACCGGCGCCGATGAGCCGCCCGCCGAGACGGAGGCCGCGGAGGAGGCAGCCACCCAATGACACCGCCTCCCATCGGGCTGACCCACTATCTCGTCGTGGCCGCGATCCTGTTTTGCATGGGCCTTTTCGCCGTCATTACCCGGCGCCACGTGGTGGCGGTGCTCCTGGGCATCGAGCTGATGCTCAATGCCGCCAACATCAACCTGGTCGCCTTCACGCGGTACCTCGGCGCCCCGGCGCTGGGTGCCGACCCTGTGCTCAACTCCATCCTCGGCGGGCAGGTTTTCGCTCTGATGGTCATGTGTCTGGCGGCCTGCGAAGTGGCCATCGGCCTTGCCATCGTCGTGTGCCTGTACCGTAACCGGGGCCTGACAAACGCCGATGAGGCCGCGGACATGAAGTGGTAGGCTCCAGGTAGTCGCCGGTCGGCGAGTCGCGGGTCGATAGTCAACGGCCGCCGGCGGCGGTGGCTACGGCGACGGCGGCGGGCACGCAGGCGAGGTCGTGAGTGCCCGGCAGCCACGGACGTATCACCTACTTGGTTGGTTAGTATGCTTTCACTGGCCTGGCTCATCCCAATCATCCCCTTCTCCGCCTGCGCGGTGCTGATCTTCTTCGGCAGCGCGCTGCAGCGGCGCGTGGGGGAGAAGGTCGCCTGGATCGGCGTGGCCGGCATTGCCGCCACCATCCCTCTGAGCATCGGCTGCCTGACGGACCTGATCCTCGGGGCCGCCGCACGCGATGTGGCCGTGCAATGGGCCAAGGTCGGGCACCACGTCATCCACGTGGGCTATCTGGTGGACCCGCTGACCGCGGTGATGATCACCATGGTCAGCATCGTCGCCACCTGCATCCAGATCTACAGCATCGGCTACATGCACGGCGATCCGCGCTTCTCCCGCTTCTTCGCCTATCTGTCCCTGTTTTGCGGGTCGATGTTCCTGATCTGCCTGTCCAACAACTTCCTGATGCTCTACGCGGGCTGGGAGCTGGTGGGCCTGTGCTCCTACCTGCTGATCGGCTTCTGGTTTGAGCGCGAGCCGGCGGCCAATGCGGCGAAGAAGGCCTTCATCACCACCCGCGTGGGAGATGTCGGCTTCGCCATTGGCATCCTGATCCTGTTTGCCTACGTGCCCACCCTGCTGTTTTCCGATACCTTCGCCGCCGTCGCCGCCAATGAGATCCCGCTCCTGGCCCTGGGCGCCGCTTCCGTGTTCCTCTTCTGTGGAGCCATCGGCAAGAGCGCCCAGTTCCCTCTGCATACGTGGCTGCCCGACGCCATGGAGGGGCCCACACCCGTCAGCGCCCTGATCCACGCGGCTACGATGGTGGCCGCCGGCGTGTTCATGGTCGCCCGGCTCTTCCCGCTCTTCTACGGGTCGCTGGGGGCCGGCGTTCTCTTCGGCGCCCCGGCGCTCACCGTCGTCGCCGTCATCGGCCTGATCACCGCGCTCCTGGCGGCCGTCATCGGTGTGGTCCAGAACGACATCAAGCGCGTCCTGGCCTATTCCACCATCTCGCAGCTCGGTTACATGATGGTCGCGCTGGGGATGGGCGTCGCCGGCTTCACCGCGGGCGTCTTCCACCTCATCACCCATGCGTTCTTCAAGGCCCTCCTGTTCCTGGGCTCCGGCAGCGTCATCCACGGCTGCCACGAGGAGCAGGACATCCGCAGGATGGGCGGCCTGGCGTCGCGGATGAAGGTCACCTACCTCACCTTCTGGGCGGGGACGCTGGCTCTGGCGGGCTTCCCGCTGTTCGCGGGGTTCTTCTCCAAGGACGAGATTCTCTCGGCGGCCTGGGCCAACGCCCTCGAGGACCCCAGCTACTGGGTGTTCTTCTGGGGCCTGGAGATCGGCGCCTTCCTCACGGCCTTCTACATGGGCCGCCTGTGCTTTGTGACCTTCAACGGTGAAGCCAGGAGCGACAAAGCGTCCACGGCCCACGAGAGCCCGGCCACGATGACGGTTCCGCTCATCGTCCTCGCCGTGTTCGCCGTGCTCCTGGGCTGGGTGGGCACGCCGTGGCTGGGCGGCAACCTGTTCCACCACTTCATCCACTACGCTCCGGAGGCCGCCGAGACGGCGCACGGGGCCACGGCGGGTGCACACGCCAACTGGGCCGTCATCGGCATCTCCACACTCATGGCCATCGGCGGCCTGCTGATCGCCGCCTGCATGTACCTGTGGAAGATCGTCTCACCCAGTGTGGTCAAGGTGCCGCTCTATCCGCTGTACCTCCTGGCCCAGAAGAAGTTCCTGTTCGATGAGCTGTACTCCGTCATCCCTGTGGGCCTCACGCTCCTGCTCGCCCGGGGCTCCCGCCTGGTGGACACCTACATCGTCGACGGCATCGTCAACGGCGTGGGCTGGACGACGCGCTGGGTCTTCGGCTGGGGATCGAGGCTGTTTGACACCATCGTCGTCGACGGCATCGTCAATGCCTGCGGCTACGTGTCCCGCTGGACGGGCGAGCTGCTGTCGCGTCTCCAGACCGGGCACGTGCAGGAGTACGTCTCCGGCGCCGCGATGTTCGTCTGTGGCATCGCCGCGGCGGTGTTCCTGACGGTCTATGTCATCGTCAACGAGGTTCAGGTGTGGGAGGTCCTCAGGGGACTGCTGGGCGGGTAGAGCACGCAACGGCGTCCCCCATGGCGCCTCGTATGGCTGTGAGGGGCGGGGGGGGCGGCATCGGTGACGACAACGGCAACGGCGAGAGGCGCCTGCCGTTGGTGGGGTGGGGTTTGCAGCCCGCCGCCGCCGGCCGGTCGGACACCGGCAGCAGTCCCGCAGGGCGGGAGCGTCCTCGCCCCCGGCCCCCGCACGGCTGTGGGGGGGCGGGGAACGAATGACTACGCACCAGACCAGACACTAATCGGCTTTCGGAGGCCTGCGGGTGATGTCTAGCATCCTCAGCGTGATGATCTTTCTGCCCCTCGTCGGCATGGTGCTGATCGTGCTGATGAAAAAGGAGCAGCATACTGCGATCCGCTGGGTGGCCGCGGTTTTCTCGGGCCTGACGCTGCTTGTGTCCCTGGCGGCCCTGCTGTCCTTCGACCCGAGCTCCGGCATGCAGCTTCAGATCAACGTCCCCTGGATTCAGGCCTTCAATGTCAACTACCACGTGGGTGTCGACGGACTGTCCATGCCGCTCATCGTCCTGACCACCCTCCTGACCTTCCTGTGCGTCCTGTACTCGTGGCGGATCGAGCACCGTGTCCGGGACTACATGGCTTTCTTCATGCTGCTCCTGACAGGTATGCTGGGCGTCTTTTGCGCCCTGGATTTCTTCTTGTTCTACGTGTTTTGGGAAGTCAGCCTCGTCCCCATGTACTTCCTCATCGGAATCTGGGGCGGCCCGCGCCGGGAGTACGCCGCCATCAAGTTCTTCCTGTACACCCTTGTGGGCAGTCTGGGCATGCTGCTGGCGATCCTGGCCCTGTACTTTCATTCCACACCGCACACCTTCGACATGCTGGAGCTGGCCCGGCAGATGCCCATGGCCCGCGCCGGGATCTGGGGCGGCCTGGTCTTCTGGGGCCTGTTCCTGGGCTTCGCCATCAAAGTGCCGCTGTTTCCGTTCCACACGTGGCTCCCGGACGCCCACGTGGAGGCACCCACGGCCGGTAGCGTCATCCTCGCCGGCGTCCTGCTCAAGATGGGCACGTACGGCTTCGTGCGCGTGAGCCTGCCGATCGTGCCCCACGAATGCCAGAAGTACGCCCTGGTCCTGGCGGTGCTGGGTGTGATCAGCATCATCTACGGGGCACTGTGCGCCATGGCACAGACCGATCTGAAGAAGCTCATCGCCTACTCCTCGGTCAACCACATGGGCTATGTGATGCTGGGGATCGCCGCCGCGGCGGGTGCAGCGGCCGTCCCCGGATTGGTGACCTCGAGCACCACCGCCCTCAACGGCGCCGTCCTGCAGATGTTCAACCACGGTATCATCACCGGAGCCCTGTTCTTCCTTGTCGGAGTCGTCTACGACCGCGCCCACACCCGAGACATCGACGCCTTCGGCGGCCTGGCCAAGACCATGCCCGTCTACGCCGGCATCATGATGGTGGCCTGCTTTGCCTCCCTGGGCCTCCCGGGTCTCTCCGGCTTCGTGGGCGAGTTCATGGTCTTCATCGGCGCTTTCGGCACGTACCCGCTGCTGACGGGGCTGTCTTTGCTGGGCGTCGTCATCACAGCGGCCTTCTTCCTCATGGTCATCCAGCGTGCGTTCCTGGGTGAAGTCAATATCCAGTGGCAGTCGCTCAAGGACATCGACGGCGGCGAGCTGGCGGCCACCGTGCCGCTGTGCATCTTGATGCTGGCCATCGGTATCTACCCGATGCCCGTCATCAACCTCATCAACAGCGCCATGGTCAACCTGGTGATGTTCATGCACGGCGCCGGGCCGGCCATCCAGGCGGCAATACCTTTGGGGTAGTCGCGGGTCGGCGAGTCGACGGCGACGACGTCTACGGCTACGTCAACGGCGTCCAGGGCGGCAACGGTCCCGCCCTGCGGGAGCTACAGCCGGTCTACGGCAACGGCAAAGGCCTCTACGGCAACCGCTGGAATGTAGCCGCCGCTGCTTTGATCGCTGTCGATACACATCAATTCTGCAAGATTGCGTGCATCTGCAATGCCCTATCAGGACCTGAGCGTCTTTGCTCCCGAACTCTGGCTCTGCGGACTGGCCCTTGTGGTGCTTGTCCTGGACCTCCTGCTGCCCCGGCGAGCGGCATTCGTCTGCCCGGCGGTGGCCCTCATCGGGCTGCTCGCCTGCGCGCGGCCGGTTCTCGGGCTCCTGGGCGCGGAGGCGACTACCGAGTTCGTGGGAAGCTTCGCCATCGACGGCTTCTCCGCGCTCCTCAAGCTCATCTTCCTAGCCTGCGGCGCGCTGGTCATCCTGCTCAGCGTGGACTTCTTCCGCAAGACCGAGGCCTACGGCGAGTACTTCGCCTTCGTGGTTTTCCTCGTCCTGGGCATGTGCCTGCTCGCCGGCGCCCGCGACCTTGTGACTATCTACCTGTCCTTCGAGCTGGTCAGCCTGACCTCGTACCTGCTGGTCTCCTGGCGCAAGAAAGACGCCAAGTCCAACGAGGCCGGGGTGAAGTACTTCATCTTCGGTGCCGCCGCCTCGGCCGTCATGCTCTACGGGATGACCCTGCTCTACGGCGCCGGCGGCTCCACCAACCTGTCGGTCATCGCCGCAAACCTCATGCAGCCGGAGCGTGGCGGCGGCCTGGCTCTCACGGCCGTGCTCGGCGTTCTGATGACGCTGGCGGGCATCGGCTACAAGATCAGCATGGTGCCCTTCCATTTCTGGGCTCCGGACGTGTACGAGGGGGCCCCGACACCTGTCACGGCGCTGCTTTCGGTAGGGCCGAAGGCCGCCGGCTTCGCCCTGCTGTTCCGGCTGTTTTGGGACCTCGAGCCCGCCCTGCACTTCCCGTGGCAGATGGTGATGGCCGTCCTGGCCACGATCACCATGTTCGGCGGCAATCTCCTGGCCCTGCGACAGACCAACATCAAGCGCATGCTGGCCTACTCCAGCATCGCGCATGCCGGCTATCTGTTGATCGGCTTCGTCGTTGGTCCCGGGGAGCTGTGGGGTATTCGGGGCGTCGTGGTTTATCTTGTGGCGTACCTGCTGATGAACCTGGGGCTGTTCGCGGTGGCCATCGTTCTGGAGCGCGCCGCCGGCTCATCGGACATCGACCGCTTCGCGGGCCTCTCCCGGACGGCCCCGGCCCTGGCGGCCATGACCATCATCCTGCTGCTGTCGCTGACCGGGATCCCGCCGACGGCCGGCTTCCTGGGCAAGCTGTACCTCTTCGGCGCGGCGATCAAGTCCCACACCTGGGCCTGGCTGGCGGTGGTGGGCATCGTCAATAGCGTGATCTCGTTGTACTACTACATGAACATCGCACGGCTGATGTACTTCGACAAGCGCGAGGGCCTCCGTCTTCCCACCGTGCCGCCGGCCGTGCGACTGACGCTGCTTCTCACCGGAGTGGGGACCGTACTGGTGTTTCTCTTCCCCAACTGGCTGGTGGACATGGCGCAGATGGCTTCGCTGATCCACTGATCCCCGCGATAGCGGAGCCCGGCGCCCCATCGAGCAGACCGACGGACCTCACCGGCCATACCCGCCGACTCCTGGTAACTGGTGCCCCGATGCCCTGGCAATTCGACATCCCTGAAGCGACCGTTGGGCGCATCTCCACCTACCTGACCATCGTGCGCCAGCTCGAGCGCGAGGGCAGGCAGACGGCGTCTTCGTCGGAGATCGGTGAGCGCGCCAACGTCAATGCCGCCCAGGTGCGCAAGGACCTCTCGTACTTTGGGGATTTCGGCCGCCGGGGCCTGGGCTACCGTGTCAGCGACCTGAGGGTGCATCTGATGCGCATCCTCGGCGTGGAGCACGAGCGCAAGGTGATCCTGGTCGGTGCCGGCAACCTCGGCGCGGCCCTGGTAGGCTACCCGGGCTTCGAGGCCCGGGGGTTCCGCATCGTGGCGGTGCTGGACAACAACCCGGCCAAGATCGGCCATCGCCTGTACGGCCAGAGGATCCTGCCGATGCAGAGCCTCAATGAGGTGGTACAGAGCACCGGGGCGGAGCAGGGGATCGTCGCGGTGCCGGGTGCGGCGGCGCAGTCCGTAGTGGACGGCCTGGTGGCCGCGGGCGTGCGGAGCATCTTGAACCTGGCGCCGGTGCAGGTGACGGCCTCGCCACCCGTGGTGATCCGCAGCGTCGATATGACCAGCCATCTGGAGTTGCTGTCTTTCTGCCTCACCCATACCCCTCAACCCGCCGACCGAGAGCCATCCTGAATGCCTGATACCAGCGAGCGCGAGACATCCCGGCCTGAGGCCTACGAGCGCTCCCGTCTGCTCCTGGCCGAGCAGCTCGAGGCCGTCGAGCAGCGGCTCCTGCGCATCTGCGGCCCTGAGGCCAATATCCTGGGCCAGGCGGCGCGCGGAGCGGTGGAAGCGGGCGGCAAGCGCCTCAGGCCGCTTCTGGTCCTGCTCTGCGCCCGAGCGGTTGCCGACCCCAATGAGGACTCCGAGGGCATCGCTGCGGCCGTGGAGGTCATGCATCTGGCCTCGCTGATGCACGACGACGTCGTGGATGAGGCCACCGTCCGCCGCGGGGCCCCTGCCGTCCGTGCCCGGTGGGGCAACCGCGTGGCCGTGCTTGCCGGCGACTATTTGGCCGCCCGCGCTTACTGGGAGCTCAACTCGCTAAAGGACAGGGACTATCTGGAGATCCTCGCCCATGTCGCCATGGACATGTGCCTGACCGAAGGCGATCTCGCCCGCGGGGCCGGCGCCGTCCTCACCCCGGAAGACTGTCTGCGCGTGGCCCGCGGCAAGACCGCCGGCCTCCTCGCGGCCTGCTGCCGCCTGGGCGCCCTCAGCGTCGGTGCGGACCCCGAGGTCGCGCAGGCCTTCTGGGAGTACGGCGAGAGCTACGGCATGGCCTTCCAGCTCACCGACGACCTCCTCGACATCTACGGAGACGAGGACGTACTGGGCAAGCGTCCGGGGCAGGACATCGCCAGCGGCCAACTGACCTACCCCCTGGCCGTGGCTTTGCGCTCCGCTGTTGCCGGGGAGCTCCGCCGGGCCCTCAGCGCCTTCCGCGCCGGGGAAGAGCCCTCCGGAGACCTGCAGCAGGTGCGTGAACTGGTGAGCAGTGGCGGCGGCGAGGCACAGACGCAGGCGCAGGTGGAGAGCTACGTCTCCCGGGCCGTGGCGGCCCTGCAGGCCGTGGCGGCGGCGGATAGCCGGGTCATCACGGCCCTGGAGGGGCTCGTCCGCGCCCTGCCAAAGCGACGGTACTAGGGTCCGGACGGCGCCGGCCGTTGAGTTCCGCCTTCTGTTCGGGCGCACGTCACCCTCTGCGGCGCCCATCCGCCGGGCCCGCCCTCTGTCATTGCTCTTGGCCCTCTCCCCCATTGCCTCCCCCGCTGCGGTCGTGCTCGTCCAGGACTCTCTTCGCGCGGTCGATGAGGTCCTGCTCCGGGGTGGGTGGCGGCTCGCGGCGACCTCTGGCGATGAGCCGGAGGAGCAGGAAGATGATGAACAGGGCTCCCACAACCACCAGCAGCATCTGCATGGATGCCCGGCGCCGGGCCTCGGGGCTGGCGGGCGCAAGCCCATCGCCGTCGGGAGGTGGCGCGGCGACGGGAACGTCCAGCACCGGGGGCCGGTGCTCGCTCTCCTGTCCGGGGCAAGCGGAGAGCAGGACGCAGAGCATGGCGGTGCATGCGAGGGCAACGGCGGAGGTCTGGTTCATGACGGTATCTCCTTTGGCGGGCGACCCCATTCGCTACGGCAGGGCCCCGGACCTCCTGCCCCGGAACTTGGCGGGGAGGCGAGCCGTCCTATCCCGGTGGGCAAGGGGTGGCGCTGCGTCCGGCTCCAGGGCCTTGCGCCTTGCGTCCTGCGGGCACTGCGCGCTATAGTGCACTATCCCGAGGGCCGCCGTGCCTCGCTCTCCAACCCGCCTGGGGGACCTGATGCGATGAAGCTCATCGACCGCTATCTGGTGGGCGAGATGGTGGGGCCCGCATTCGCGGCCCTGCTGAGCTTCGTTGTGCTGCTCACCGGACACGTGTTGTTTCAGATCGTCGACGATATCGTGGGCAAGGGCATCCGACTGGACAACATCGCCAGGTTCGCCGCGCTGAAGACCCCTGACGCCGCGGTGTTTGCCCTCCCCGCAGCCACCATGCTGGGCTGCGCGCTGGCGCTCAACAGGCTGGCCTCGGACAACGAGATCGTGCCTCTGCTGGCCGGAGGGGTGGGCGGCGTTCGCCTCATGGGTGCGGCGATGGCGGTCGGAGCCATGGCCACCTTGCTCTCCTTCGGTCTCAAGGAGTACGTCGTCCCCATCGCCGATCAGAGGGCCGAGGAGCTCAAGCGCGAGATGCTCCTGCGCCAGAAGACGCTGGTGTTCAAGCCGGGCAGGTTCGTGGACACCGGAGGCAACTGGGTCTTCATCACCCAGGGGGTGGATCAGGGGACCGACACGCTCTTTGGGCTGCGCGCCCTGATGCGCCGGCCCGGTGAGATGCCCCTGGTGTACTACGCCAGGCAGGGCCGCTTTCGGGACAACACCCTCTGGCTGCAGGACGTCCTGGCGCTGCAGTTCGCGTTTCCATCCGACATCTCGCGGGTGACGTCCCCCGAGGGGCGCATCCACCTCGAACAGGTCTCATTCGGGTCGTTCTCGGGCCAGACCGACAGCAACGAGAGCCTCCGAGCCCTGCTGGACAAGAGGGCGCAACTGAGGACCGGCCCCGCGGGCTCGACGCGGAGGCTGGACCTGGAGATCAACACGCGCCTGGCCAATGCCACGGCGTGTTTCGTGTTCGCCCTTCTCGCCGCCCCCATTGCCATGCGGTTCGGCCGCGGACAGAGCCTGGCCGGGGTGCTGGTGACTCTTGTGGTGGGCTTCGCCTACTTCCTCATCGGATTGGGCCTCAGGCTCCTGGGGGGCAACGGGACCCTACCGGTCTCGGTGGCCGCCTGGGCCCAGAATGCGCTGCTGGCCGTCGCCGCTGTGGTGGCCATGCGGCGGGTGTAGGCGGAAGGGACCGGCGGCGCTTTCCGAAGCCCCTCTTGGGGGCATTGGCGGCGAGCGCCGGATACGAAAGGCACAAATGCACCGGGGCATGCACCGACTCGTACCAGTTGGGGCGTTGGTGTGCGCGCTTCTCTGCGCGCCGTGCCATGCTGCCCGCTGGACGGACACATGGCCGCAGGAGAGTGACGGCCGGTCGGCGCCGGTCGGCGGCCCGGAACGGGCGGAGGAGGCCGGGGCGTCCGTCGAGGAGGCGCTGCCGCCCGCGGACGGAGGTACGCCGCCGCCTACACCGGCGGAGGCAGAGGCCCCCATCGCCGCCCGGGAGCCGGAGGCAGGGGAGCCCGCGGCCCGCGGGGAGGAGCTCCCCCCCACCTCCCCGGATCAGGCGGGGACGGCCGAGGGAGAGCCGCCGGCTCAGACCACCGAGGGGGACGCACCGGTGTCCGGGGAGGCCCCGCCTCCGGAGGCGTCTTTCGATCCGGCGGCCCCCGGCGTCACCGAGGGAGCCGGAGCGGACGCCGTGCCGCCTTTGCCCCCTACAGGGGCCGCCGGAGCCTCTGCGGGAGATGACGATATCCGCTTCAAGGCCGATAGCGCCGTGGTCGTCGATGAGACGGTGATGGCCGAGGGAGGCATCGAGGCCCAGACCAGGGAGTTCACCATCACCTCGGACACGGCCATGATCGACGCCGACCAGGTGTGGGTGTACTTCGTGGGCAGCGTGGTGGTTGGCTCAGACAAGCTCAGCGCCACCGCGACGAGCTTCACGGTCAACCTCGAGACCTCCAAGTGGCACGCCAGGGACGTTCGGCTCATGGCGCAGCCGCAGTTCTTCGAGTCGGCCGAGGTCTCCGAGCCGGTGTACCTGTGGGCCGAGCGCACCGGGAGCCGAGAGCATGGGGATGAGATCGAGGGCTTCGTCGGCCTGGCCACGACGTGCGACAAGGGCGCCCACCGGCACTATGAGCTGCGCTCCAACTACATGCGCGTCACGCCCGGCAACCGGCTGCTGGTACGAAGACCGCAGCTCTACCTGTTCGGCCACCGCATCCTGACCTACCCGTTCGACCTGATCCTGTCACTCAACCGCAAGGACAACCGCTGGATTCCCGAGGTGGGCCGCAACGAGGTGGAGGGGTATTTCGCCAAGTTCGCCTTCAACTACCTCTTCAATGAGCAGAATGCCGGCCTGCTCCGCCTGCATCTGACGGAGAAACGAGGCGTCGGTGTGGGCTTCGACCACGGGCTTGACTCGCCGCGACACACGGCGCAACTCAGCCTGTTTTACGAGCCCAAGGAGGGGGCGCTGTCCTCGCGTCTGAGTCACCGCTGGCTGGCCTCGGAGCACTTCACCACCAGCCTCAGCTCCGACCTGCAGCGCAATAGCGGGTACTCGGGGAGCGCGGAGACTCTGGCCAACAGCCTGAACCTGGAGCTTAGCGGCGCGGGCTCCTCGACCCAGTTGGGTTTTCAGCAGTCGCTGTCGGACTCCAGCTACACCACCTCGCGGCGGTTCACTACCGCCTTCACCCATCGGAACAACAGTCCGGGGCTGGACTGGAATGTCCGGGCCACCATGCAGGATGCCCGCTACGGCACGGAGGTGGCCCCGGACCGCTCGCTGGAGGCGGGTTTCGAGCTGCGGCGGCGCAAGAAGAGCTACGACTGGGCGCTGTACGCCGACGACTACTGGGACCTGGACGCCCAGGGCACCCGGCGCACCCAGACGCACCGCCTCCCGGAGCTGGAGTTCAACACCGACACCCAGCGCCTGGGGATGAGGCCTCTATTCGGACGGCTGGACACGCGGGCCAGCTTCTCTCTCGGGCGCTACACCCAGGAATCGGAGCAGGAGGAGTTCGGGCGCGCGAGGTTCCGGTTTGACTTCGGCGGCAAGGAGCACCGGCTGGGCGCCAAGTCCAGACTGCGAACCAACGCCTACTACTATCAGTCCTTCTACGGTGAGGGCTCGGCACAGTATACCGTTGGGCTCAACTCCCAGCTCAGTACGGACTGGGGCCGGGGGTGGAACACCCGGGTACAGTACGGCTGGTCCAATCCGGATGGGTACGCCCCGATCCGCCTGGACTACTGGGGCCGACGCAGTGACATCGCGGTCCAGGCCGTACACCTTCGGCCGGGCAAGTCGCGCTTCGACCTCTCCGGAGGTTTTGACCTGCTCAATGACCGCTGGAACACGCTGACGGGCCGGGTGGAGTACATGACCTCGGGCAGCTCGAAGCTCGACCTCCAGGCCGCCTTCGACCTCAACGAGGTGCAGTGGCGGCCCCTGAATGCCAGATGGGCTTTCGTCCACCCCGACCAACTGAGCATCACTCTGGGCAGCCTGTACGACCTCAACGACGGGCAACTGACCCAGGGAACCATCGACTTCGACTGGCGCGTGGACCCAAAGACCCGCATCGAGCTGCTCACCCGCTACAGCGGCTATACGGAGAAGTTCGACCAACTGGAGACTCGGCTCACCCGGGATTTGCACTGCTTCGTGGGCTCGGTATCGTACAACAAGCTCACCGACGACATCCGGGTGAGCATCGGTCTGAAGGCCTTCCCCTCGATCCAGACGGATTTCGGCACCACCCATGGCGCGCGAACGGCGGGGAGCTACTAGAGGAGCGGCCGGGAAGTCTGGCCGGCCCTGTTCCTGTCATTCTGAAGCGTCGGCGTCGCAGACGCCGCTTGGGCGAGGAATCTCACTGAATGCCGGGAGATCACTCGAGCTGCTCTTGCTGGGAGCGGACGCCCGTAGAATGACACTCCCGGCGAATGCGGGCCTTTCGGCCGCGCTTCCAGGGGCGCGAAGACGCCCGGCAACGGCGGCCTATAGCCACGCAGTTCGGCCCAGAACGACGGGAACCACGGAACGGCGGAACACCAATCGACCGGTAACGGCGGACAACTGCCGACCGACGGGAGACTAGTGCGATGAGACTGCTGCGCATCCTTGCCATCGGCCTGTCGGCCGCCTCGCTCATCACCGGCTGCAGCTCATGCGGCAGCGGGCAGGCGGAGGCCGGCGATGTGCTGCCGCCGCCGCCGGTGGCGGCGGACCGTCCCAGCTTCGACCGCAGTCGGGCGTTCTCGGCGCTGGTGACTCAGTGCGACTTCGGCCCGCGCGAGCCGGGCTCGCAGGGCCATGAGGCGTGCCGCCGGTGGCTGGTGCAACAGCTCCAGGCCGTGGCCGACAAGGTGCACCTGCAGAGCTTCAACTCCCGCACGCCCATGGGCGGACCCTTCGATTTCCAGAACATCGTCGGTCTTTACGAGGGCACCAGCGACGATGCGCCGCTGCTCCTGGGCGCCCACTGGGATACTCGGCCCATTGCGGACGAGGACCCTGATGAGGCCAACACCAACACCCCGATCCTCGGCGCCAACGACGGCGCCTCCGGGGTCGCCGTCCTGCTGGAGTTGGCGCGTCTTCTCAAGCAGCACCCGCCCGCCCGGCCCGTGATGATCGCCTTCTTCGATGCCGAGGACTCGGGTGTTGCCACCGAGAGGACCATGCCCTATATGGGCTTTTGCATCGGCTCGAACTACCTGGCCAACAACTGGCCCGCGAATGAGCTGCCCTGGCCGGAGGAGATGATCCTGCTGGACCTCGTGGGCACCGACGCGGTGAGCAATCCCCGCCTGCAGCCCGACGGGGCCGTGGGGGCGCCCCAGTTCTCCCTCGAGCTCAACTCGCTCACCTCCAACCCGGCTCTGGTGGAGGACATCTGGAGCGCTGCCGAGGCGCTGGGGCACACGGCCTTTGTCCGCCGGACCATCGGTCCGGTCACCGATGACCACAAGCCCTTCATCGACAAGGGAGTGGCGGCGGTGGACATCATCCACTTCTCGCCGCCCCCGGCGGAGTGGCACACGATCGATGATACTCCGGACCACTGCTCGGCGGCGACCTTGTTCCAGGTTGGTGATACGCTGGTGGACGTCATCTGGCCCGGATGGCGCTAGCGGGGGAACGCCCCGCCCCGCTCCGCGGCCCCGCCGAACGACGCCGGCAATGGAGCACGCCGTCGCATCGACACCGGGAGGAACCCACCGCCAATGCCGCGACACGCGATCATCTGGGACTTCGACGGGACGCTGGCCTACCGCCCCGGCAAGTGGGGCTCGGCCCTGCTGGCGGCACTGGAGGAAGCACCGGGCGGCGCCGGTATCGACATCCAGAAGCTCAAACCCCACCTTACCACCGGCTTTCCGTGGCACCATCCGGAGCGCCCGCATCCGGAGTTGTCTGAGCCGCGGAGCTGGTGGCGGTACGTGGAGGACGTCCTGTCCAAGGCACTCGGTGCCGCGGGGTACGACCCCGAGGCGGCGGGAGCCATCGCCGCGGCGGCCGGGGAGAAGTTCAAGGATCCGGCATCCTTCATCGTGTTCGAGGACACGGTTCCGGTTCTGGAGCGTCTCGGCGCCACCGGGTGGCACCATCTGATCCTGTCCAACCACGTGCCGGAGCTTGAGGCCATCGTGGAGGCCCTGGGGCTCGCCCGGCACTTCGACGCCATCCTCAGCTCGGCGAACATCGGCTATGAGAAGCCGCACCCGGAGGCCTTCGGCATCGCGCTGGAGGTCGCCGGGCACCCGACGACGGCGTGGATGGTGGGCGATAGCCTCGTCGGCGACGTCCAGGGCGCCCGGGCCGTGAGGCTCCCGGCGATCCTGGCCCGCGCTCAGGGGCCGCAAGCGTCACGCCATGCCGCTGACCTGTGGGAGGTGGCGCGGCTGATTGAGGAAGCCGGGCCTGCAGGCAGGTAGATTGGGGACCGGCGGCGAATCGGTGCCCGCAGGGGCGCAAAGTGCGCTCGCACGCCACCTGCGGCCATTTGCGGATCGTTCCGTCCTTGACTTGCAGTGGGCGGGAACTGTAGAATTGGTTACCACATCACATTATAGCGATTATGGGCGCGTCGGCCTCCTGTGAGGCCGACGCGTATATTCATGCGTGTGAAGATGCGCGCCCTGCACAATGGGGATGGACCCAATGGACTACCGACAGACGCTGAACCTGCTGAAGACCGACTTCCCGATGCGAGCGAACCTCCCGCAGCGCGAGCCCGACATCGTCAAGTGGTGGGAGGACATCGACATCTATGCCAAGGTGCGGGAGAAGGGACGGGGCAGGCCCAAGTGGGTCCTGCACGACGGCCCCCCCTACGCCAACGGCAATATCCATCTGGGCCAGGCGCTGAACAAGATTCTCAAGGATATCGCGATCAAGTACAAGACCATGCGGGGCTTCGACTGCCCGTATGTGCCGGGCTGGGACACGCAGGGGCTGCCCACGGAGCAGGCGGTGCGGCGAGAGATGGGGGTCGACCGGTACGACGTGTCACCCCTGGAGTGGCGGGGCATGTGCCGTGATCTGGCGATGAAGTACGTGGGTACCCAGCGAGAGCAGTTCAAGCGCCTTGGGGTCCGGGGCGACTGGGACAACCCATACCTGACGCTGAGCCGGGAGTACCAGGCGCGACAGGTGGAGGCCTTCGGCAAGATCGCGCTGCAGGGTCTGGTGCACCGCCGGCTGCGGCCGGTGTACTGGTGCCACGGTCCGGAGTGCGTCACGGCTCTGGCCGAGGACGAGATCGAGTACCACACCAAGACTTCTCCGGCCATCTACGTGGCCTTCGAGCTTCCCGGTGCGGAGGAGGCGTTCGCCGCTGAGGGCGGCGGCGGAGCCGTGCGTCTGCCGGAAGGCGCCACGGCCGAGATCGTCATCTGGACCACGACGCCGTGGACGATTCCCGGCAATACGGGGATCGCTCTGGCCGAGGCCGCCGACTACGTGCTGTTGCGGGCCCGGTGGCAGGGCCGGGACCGCTATCTGATCGTGGCCTTCGCGCTGATGGACGCGCTGGTCTCCGCTGCCTCCCTGGCGGGAAGCGAGATCATCGGCCGCGCCGGGGGTCGCGATCTCGAGGGCCGTGTGGCCATCCATCCGCTCTACGGCAGGGATTCGCGGATCGTGCTGGCCGACTACGTGCTCATGGATCAGGGGACCGGCTGTGTGCACACCGCCCCCGGCCACGGCCTGGAGGACTTCCAGACAGCCCTGAAGTACGACCTCCCCGTGCTCAGCCCCCTGGATGACTTCGGCAAGTTCACCGCCGAGGCGGGGCCGGAGCTGGAGGGCAAGGTCTGCGACAAGTCCAATGAGGTCGTGCTACAGCTCCTGCGCGGGCGCGATGCCCTGCTGTTCGCCGGGACGCTGGAGCACGAGTACCCGCACTGCTGGCGCTGCCATGAGCCCGTGATCTACCGGGCCACGCGGCAGTGGTTCATGGACATCGACCGGCTGCGAGAGCAGGCCCTCGCCCAGATCAAGACCGCCGAATGGATGCCGCGGTGGGGCGAGGCGCGCATCAGCGGCATGGTACAGGCCCGCCCCGACTGGTGCATCTCCCGCCAGCGGGTGTGGGGCGTGCCGATCCCGGCGTTCTTCTGCGCCGATTGTGATGAGATCCTCCTCACGCAGGAGACGCTGGACCACGTGCGCGACCTTGTGGCCGAGCACGGGGCGGATGTGTGGTATGCCCGGGAGCCCGCGGAACTGCTTCCGGCCGGCGCCCGCTGCGCCAAGTGTGGGGGCTCTCGGTTCGTCAAGGAGCCCGACATCATGTCGGTGTGGTTCGATAGCGGGGCCAGCCACTACTGTGTCCTGCGACCGGACCCGGAGCTGAGCTTCCCGGCCGACCTCTACCTGGAGGGCGATGACCAGTACCAGTGCTGGTTCCAGACCTCGCTGTGGGTTGCGGTGGCTCTGGGCGAGCCCGCCCCCTTCAGGCAGGTGGTCGGGCACGCGTTCTTCGTCGATGAGACGGGGACGAAGATGTCCAAGAGCAAGGGGAACATCATCGCCCCCGACGAGATCTACGAGCAGTACGGCGCCGACGTGCTGCGGCTGTGGTTCACCTATGCGGACTTCCGGCGCAAGATGTACTGCACCCAGGACATCTTCAAGCAGGTGGCCGATGCCTACCGCCGCATCCGCAATACGGCGCGATTCATGCTGGCAAACCTGCAGGACTTCGACCCGCGGACGGACGCCGTGGCGCCGGGGGAGATGCTCGAGCTGGACCGCTGGGCCCTGATGCGCACCGGCCAGGTGGTGGAGCGGATGACCCGGGCCTTCGACAACTGGGACCTGCATCTGTTCTACCATGACGTGCACGGCTTTTGCGTCACCGACCTGAGCGCCTTCTACCTGGACGTTCTGAAGGACATCCTCTACACCAGCGCTCCGGAGGCCGTTGAGCGCCGGTCGGCCCAGTCGGCCATGTGGCAGATCCTGCTGGCCCTGACGAAGATGATGGCGCCGGTGTTGACGTTTACCGCCGAGGAGATCTGGCAAGAATGCAGGAAGCTGGATGCCACGTTGCCCGAGAGCGTGCAACTGGCCGACTGGCCCGAGGCCCCGGCGGCCGATGCCGAACTAGGCCGGCGATGGGACCGTTTCCTGCAGATGCGAGACGTCGTCTTGGCCGCGATCGAGGAGGCCCGCAAGGGCGGGGAGCTGGACAACCCTCTCGAGGCCCGGGTGACGATCTATACCACACCCCGGACGAGCGAGTTCCTGAGCACCTTCGGCGACTTCCTGCCGGGCCTGTTCATCGTGTCCGCCGTGGAGGTGCGGCCGGCGGAAGAAAGCCCGGTGGCCCTGGACGAGTTCGCCGAGATGAGTGCGGTGGCCACGCTGGCCACCGGCGAGAAGTGTGGGCGCTGCTGGATGAGGTCGGACACTGTGGGTCAGGTCTCCGCGCATCCGGAGATCTGCGCGCGGTGCGCTCAGCGGGTCTAGCGGCTCTCCCGCGGCGCTGTGATCTGGAGGCAGCGGGGTTCTCGGGACGCCATCTCACGCGCCGAAGCAGTAGCCGGGAAGCTCTAGTGGGTACGGGGCGGGGTGTTGAGGGGCTGGTGCAAGACCGTGCCGTAGCGTCGGTTCGGAACGCCACCTTTGGTGGGGCCCTTGGTTGGCCATGGATGCCGGGCGGACGTCTGGCAAGCTCGGCGAGGGGCGAGTGCAGGACAGGAGGTTAACACCGTGCCTCGAAAGCGAAGACTGGATGTCGAGAAGTTCCGCGAGCGGCTCTTGGAGGAGAAGGCGAACCTGGAGCATGAACTCCAGCGGATCGAGGACCGCACCGCGGGTCGGGATCGGCTGAATTCAGACACGGCCGGGGAGGATTTCGACGAGCCGGGAGGCGACGCGGCCCAGGAGACCCTGGAGCGTTCGCAATCCATGGCCATCGGCGAGAACCTGCGCGAGATGCTGGAGAACGTGAACAACGCCATCAAGCGCGTGGATGAGGGGACCTACGGGATATGCGCGGTGTGCGCCAAGGACATCCCCAAGGCGAGGCTGGAGATCATGCCATCGGCGACGATGTGCACGGAGTGCAGGGCGCGCCTGACCTCATGACGGGCGCGCCTGCGGCGGGCACGGCCACGCTTGTCCGGTCCTATGGCTGGCTTCTGGGCGTGGCCGCTTTGGTGCTGGTCGCCGACCAGATCACCAAGACGCTTGTGGTGGCGCAACTGGAACTGAACCAGAGCGTGCCCCTGGTCGGCACTGTTGTGAGCTTCACGCACCGCATGAACACCGGCGGAGCCTTCAGTGTGATGGAGGGCCAGCGGCTTTTGCTGTGCGTGGTGAGCGGGACGGTGGCGGCGGGCCTGATCCTCATCGGCCCGCGCCTGGCCGGTGGCAATCGGCTGATCCTCGCCGGACTGGGCATGGTGCTGGGCGGAGCGGCCGGCAACCTGGTGGACCGCTTGCGCCTGGGCCATGTGGTGGATTTCATCGACCTGCATTTCTGGCCCGTATTCAATGTGGCCGATATCGGCATCACCGTTGGGGCGCTACTCATCGTCCTGACGCTCATCGCAACCATGCACCAGGAAGACGACGACGCAACCGCTCCGCCGCCCAAGGCGTAGACAGACGATGGTTGAGACCGCCTCGCGGCGAACGGCGAGCGTGGGGGAGGTCTCGTCGGGAGTCAAGGAAGGCTGGGAGTGACATGCGCTCGGCGCTGGTGACTTTGGGGCCCATGGAGTGGCCGGCGATCCTGCTGATCGCCGGCATACTGTTGGTGGTGGCCCTGCTATGGCGCAAGCTGGAGCGGGCGATGGGCGATGAGCCCCCGCCGCTGGGCGGACGCTGGTTTGCGGCCGCCGCGCCGGCATCGATCGCCGGGGCCGTTGTGCTGTGGCTACTGATCAACAGGTTCGCCCCCGTGCACGTGCGCTCCTACGGCGTCATGCTCCTGACGGCCTTTGTCGCCTGCATCATCTACCTGTCGCGCACCGGCCCTCCCCGCGGCCTCCGCCTGCCGACCATCATCGATTCGGCGCTGGTAATCCTCATCTCCTGCATCATCGGCGCGCGGCTGATGTTCGTCCTGCTGGAGCTGGGCAGCTACCGGGCGAACCCTGTGACCGTCATGGATGTGTGGCAGGGCGGCCTGTCCTTCCATGGCGGCGTCATCGGCGCATTGCTGGCCATGGCCGTCTTCGTCAGGAAGCACAGGATGCGCTGGGATGTCTATCTTGACCTGATGGCCCCTGTTGTGGCGCTGGGCTACGCCATCACGCGGATCGGCTGCTTCCTCCGGGGCTGCTGCCACGGCAACCCGACAGAGGTGGCCTGGGGCGTGGTGTTCCCCGAGAACATCAGCGAGTTCCCGATGCCGGTGCATCCCACCCAGCTCTACGCCTCCGCGGGCAGCCTGGCAATCATGTTCATCCTCATCCGGGTGTGGCCCCGGCTGCACCGCCCCGGCCAGCTCTTCGCTCTGTACGTGTTTCTGTACTCGATCCTGCGCTTCCTGTGTGAGATCACCCGGCGCGGCGCCAGCGCCGAGGACTTCGGGTTCCTGCCGGCCCTTAGCGTGGCCCAGGCGGCCTCGATCCTCACCGCCATCGCCGGAGCGGTCTGGTTCCTGTGGCTCCAGAAGCGCCCCCACGAGGACCCCGTGACCGCAAGCATCCTGCTTCCCGAAGCGCAGGGGGACGGAGCCGAGGAGACCGGTGGGCAGCAAAACAAGGCTCACCGGACGGCAGGCGAGGGCGGCAGGGGAGACCGGAAGGCCAATGCGACCGAGAAGCACGGCCGCGGCCGCAGGCGACGGTGAGCAGCCGATGGAAACGTGGAGAGGACAAGTTCCCGGCGAGCTGGCCGGGCAGCGACTGGATCAGGTGCTGGCCGAGCTTGTCCCCGAGCTGTCTCGGACGCAGGCCAAGAGGCTGATCGATGACGGTTTCTGCGTGCTCGACGGCCTCCGGGCCAAGTCCGGCGTCCGGCCCACCCCCGGAGCCGCCATCGCCGTCAGGCTTGTGGAGCCTGAGAGCGAGATCACCCCCGAAGACATCCCCCTTGAAGTCCTGCTTGAGGATGACCGGCTCATCGTGGTGAACAAGCCCGCCGGAATGGCCTCACATCCGGCCCGAGGCACCCCGCGCGGGACGCTGCTCAACGCGCTCACGGGACACCTGCACGGCCGCGGCGGCCCCCGACCCCGCGTCACCCTGCTGCATCGCCTGGACAAGGACACCTCAGGGGCGATCCTGGCCGCCAAGACGGTGGCGGTCCACCGTGAGCTGAAAAAGCAGATGGACGACGGGGCGGTGAGTCGTGTCTACTGGGCTTTGGTACGCGGCCTGCCGGAGCCGCGCCGGGGTACAATCCGCGAGCCCCTGGGCCGCGAGCGCGGCGACAAGCTGCGCATGGTCGTCTCTCCGCGGGGCCTGGAGGCCGTCACGCATTACGAGGTCCTGGCCACGGACGGTGACTTGTCCTTGGTCTGCGCGAGGCTGCAGACGGGGCGCACGCACCAGATCCGCGTGCACTTCGAATGGCTCGGACACCCGCTCGTCGGTGAGAGGACCTACCGCGGCGGTCGTCCGCGGCTGGATTGCCTTGACGAGGCCTTTGTCGGCCAGGCCCTGCACTCGCGCTCCCTGAGCTTCGACCACCCCGCCACTGGCCGACGCCTGGCAGTAGAGGCCGCGCTCCCCGCCCAGATGGCGGAGCACGTGGCACGCCTGGGCGTGCCGGACCTCACTGTCGAGCCCCGGGCAGAGGGGGAGCGGCCCGCCCCCCCTCGGGGCTGACATACCCCGTGGCGCCCGGTGGGCCGGTGCTACCCCCTACTCCCCCGCCGTCGCCTCCGCGCGTGCGAACTCCTCGGCCAGTTGGCGGAGATCCTCCAGTGTCCGCGCCTTGTTGCATTCCCGGCGCAGCCCGGCACCTCCGGGCAGCCCTTTGGAGTACCAGGCGAGATGGGCCCGCATCTGGTGGACGGCGGTATGCTCGTCGGACTGCTGCTGGAGCATCTGGGCCTGGCACAGGGCCACGCCGAGCCTGAAGGCGGTGGGAGGGTCGGATGGCGGCCGGCGGCCGGCCAGGACCTCATTGGCCTGCGAAAACACCCACGGGCGCCCCACGGCGCCCCGGGCGATCATCACTCCGGCACAGCCGGTATCCTGCAGGATTGCCAATGGCATGGTGGGGGTGAAGACGTCGCCGCTGGCGATGACGGGGATGCGAAGGGCCTCCACCAGCCGTGCGGTCAGGCGGTGGTCGGCCTCGCCGCTGAACCCCTGAGTGATGGTTCGCGCATGTATGGCGACGGCGGCGGCACCGGCCTCCTGCAGCCTGACGCCCAGCTCCAGATAGCTCTCGTCTCCCTCGTGGCTGCCCGCACGGATCTTGCAGGTCACCGGGAGACGGGCGGCCTTGACCACCGCGCTAACGATGGCGACGGCGCGGTCGGGGTCTCGCATCAGGGCCGATCCTCCCCGGGCCTTGAGCACCTTCGGCACGGGGCAACCCATATTGATGTCGATAATGTCGGCTCCGGCGGCTTCCAGGTGGGGCACGGCAGCGGCCATGGACTGCGGCTCAGCGCCGAAGATCTGCATGGATACCGGGCGCTCCGAGGGATGGCTGCGCAGCAGCGAGAAGCTCTTCCTGTTGTCCCGCACCAGCCCCTCCACGGCCACCATCTCGGAACACACCAGATGTGCCCCGGCTCTGCGGCACAGGATGCGCAGCGGCAGATGGCTGAACCCGGCCATGGGCCCCAGAACCAGCGGCCCGTCGATGCGAACGTCTCCTATCGTCATGCCCTTCCATGCCATGCTTGCGATCAGAGCCTCATCTCATCGGCCAGCAGACGCAGGCCGTCCAGGAGCAATAGCGGATAGTGTGCGACCTCGGCCCCCAGCGCGGCCAGGACCGTCGGGGCATCGCCACCGGTGAGGACGATGGGCGCACTGGTGCCATCCAGAGCCGACCGCGCGGCGGCCACCAGCTCGCGGGCCGTGCCCACGAGGCAATGGTGCAGGCCCGACAGCAGGCTCTCCGCGCTGGACCGCGCAGGGGACCGTGGCGTTGCCCAATCGGCGACGGCACGCTGCAGCGCCGGGCTCAGGTGCGCCGCCGACTGTGTGACACCGGATAGTAACGCCGGCAGGCCGGGAGCGATGGCCACGGGCAGCAGGACCCCCTCGGGCGAGACCGCCTCGCACGTCAGGCACGTCCCGGCGTCCAGCACGATGCACGGACGCCCCACCATGGCGGCGGCCGCATACCCTGAAAGCAGCCGATCCTGGCCCAGGGAGCCCGGCGGGTCGTAATCGGCCTGCATAGGAACGGTCATGTCACGCCCCAGCACACTCGGCGCCACCCCGGTGACCTCGGCCAGGGCCGCACAGAGCGCCAGCACATCCGGAGTGCTGGCACACAGCGCGCACCGCTGCACCGAGGACGGCGACACACCGGCCGCATCGAGGATGTGCGCCACCGCCCGGTCCCACGTGCCTTCGCGCCGCAGGGCGGCGGCCTCAAAGCGGCCGTCGGCCAGCCAACCGTCGCCGTAGGCGCCTAGCTGCAGGGCGGTGTTGCCCAGATTGGCGTAGAAGCCGGTTCGCATCGGGGTTCTCCGTTGTGGGGCCCGGCGCATTCCGCGTCTGCGGCCTGCGGGTACGATGGAAAAGCTCCATGCGTCCGGCGCGGTGGGCTAGTTGGGCTGAAGCAGCTCGCGATCGAAACCGCCCCCCGGCCGGCTTCTGAGCAGCCCCACTCGCCTCCCGTACGCTCCGACGTGGGAGATGGAGACGCCGTTGATACTCACCAGCTCCGCCAGCTCTTGATGGCTGTGACCACCAAGAATGACGTCGAGCTGTCCGAAGGCTTCGGCCAGCTCGCAGTCCCGGGCGAATCCGGCGTGACTGAGACAGACGAGGTAGTCGCACTCATCGCGCAGCGCCGCCACGGCGGCGGCGGTGGCCGCCTCGTGGGCCAGGAAGCGCATGTTGGAGAACACCTCGGCCCACGAGCCCGGCGGTATCATGAGCGGTGTCAGCCCGAAGAGCCCCACTCGGGCTCCCCCCGGGGCCTGCAGAATCGTCCAGCGCCGCACGTGGCCCAGGTCGCCGGAGCAGGCGATGAGATTGGCCGACAGAACGGGGAAACGGGCCTCCACGGTCTTCATCAGCAGCCCGCAGGCCCGGAAGAAATACTCCCGATTCCCCAGGGCCATGGCGGCGTACCCGGCCTCGTTCATGCGTCGGATCGCCGGCTCCGGTCCCAGTTTGACAAAGACGTTGCCGGCCCAGATCGCGTCTCCGGAGTCCAGGAGCAAGGCCCCGTGCTCGATTCGCAGATGGCGCAGCATCCCCGCCATCTGCAGGTCGATGTAGTTGTGCAGGTCGGATGTGTGCAACAGGGATAGAGGTGGCATCGCAAGGCACGGGGCGACCGACGGCGGATGACAGTAGCGGCGGCTGGCGGAGGACGCGCCCTGCAGGGCGCTAGGGCTAGACGATCCCCGCCTTGAGCAGGTCCTGGATGTCCACCATGCCCACAGCCCTGCCCTCCTCGTCGACTACCGGGAGGTTGTCGAACTCACGGTCCTGCATGAGCTTCGCGGCGGTGGCCGCCAGGACCTCGGGGCCCACCGTGGTGGGCTGCGCGGTCATGACCAGGGCAATGGGGCAATCCATCACCGCATTGCGGTCGGCCTCCTTCTGCATCAGGAGGCGGAAATCGCCGTCTGTGAACAGACCCGCCAGCCTGCCCCGGCCGTCCACGACGGAGACCGCGCCGCGCACGGCGGCCTGGCTCATCACCATCAGGGCATCGGCTACGGTGGCGCCGGTGTCGACGGTGGGGTTCTCGGAGCCTGCATGCATGGCGTCGCTGACCCTCCAGAGGGTGCGGCGTCCCAGTGTGCCACCCGGATGGCTCTCGGCATAGTCCTCCGGCGTGAAGCCTCGGGCGGCCATGAGCGCCACGGCCAGGGCGTCTCCCAGGGCCATGGCGGCCACGCAACTGGCGGTCGGCGCCAGTCCCAGCGGGCAGGCCTCGGTCTCCACAGAGGCGTCCAGGAACACGTCGGCTTCCGCTGCGAGACGTGAGCAGGCGGCTCCGCACAGAGCGATGATCCGGGCACCTCTGCGACGCACGGCGGGCAGGATGGCCGTCACCTCCGACGTCTCGCCGCTGTTGGACAGGAAGATCACCACATCCTGACCGGTGACCATACCCAGATCGCCGTGCACGGCCTCTGCGGGGTGCATGAAGAAGGCGGGGGTGCCGGTACTGGCCAGGGTGCCGGCGATCTTGCGGGCCACGGCCCCGGACTTGCCCATTCCGCTAACCACGGCGCGACCGCGCATGGCCAGCAGAAGCTCGCAGGCACGGACGAAGTCCTCGTCCAGACGCTGCTGGAGTGCGGCGATGGCGGCCGCCTCGACGGCCAGCGCCTGCTTCCCACAGTCCACCATCTGCGACCCGCTCATGGCGTCTGCACGCTCCCGGGGGTTCCTTCGGCCTCGGGTCGCACCGCACGGTAGACCCTCAGCAGCCCACACAGCAGGTCCCGCATCTGATCCAGCGGCACCATATTGGGCCCATCGCAGGGCGCGCGATCCGGGTCCGGGTGGGTCTCGGCGAAGACGCCGTCGGCACCGGCGGCAATCGCCGCCCGGGCCAGGGGCGCCACAAACTCCCTCTGCCCCCCTGACGCCCCGCCGGCCCCACCGGGCAACTGGACGCTGTGGGTGGCATCGAAGAGCACCGGGCAGCCCAGCCGCGCCATGGTGGCAAAGCCCCGCATGTCCACGACCAGGTTGCCGTACCCCAGGCAGAAGCCGCGCTCGGTGACGGCCACGGCGGCATTACCCGTTGCCCTCACCTTCTCCACCGGATAGCGCATGTCCGCGGGAGAGAGGAACTGGCCCTTCTTGATATTCAGCGGCCTGCCGCTTTCGACGGCCGCCAGGAGCAGGTCCGTCTGCCGGCACAAGAAGGCCGGAATCTGGAGCATGTCGCACACCGCCGCGGCGCTCGGGACCTGCCAGGTCTCGTGTACGTCGGTGATCACCGGGACCTTGGCGGCCGCCTTGACCCGTCCCAAGGCCTCGAGACCCGCCTCCCACCCCGGACCACGGGCCGCCGTCACCGACGTCCGGTTCGCCTTGTCACAGGAGGCCTTGAACACGAAGGGGATGGCGAGCTCGGCACACAGATCACCCAGCCGCAGGGCCATGTCGGTCGTGGCCTGTGCGTCCTCGATCAGACAGGGCCCGGCGATGAGAAAGAGCCGGTCGGCGCCCAGGATTACGTTCGGAGCGACGTGGAGGGTGCTCATCGCTCCATGATGCTCCGGACTTTGGCCAGGTCCTGCGGAGTGTCGACGCCGATGGGCGAGTAGTCCACCTGGACCACGCGGATGCGGCAGCCGTTCTCGAGAGCGCGGAGCTGCTCCAGACGCTCGGTGCGCTCCAGTGGCGTCGGTGCCAGGGCGGAGAACCACAGGAGCGTCTCGCGGGTGTAGACGTACAGGCCGATATGCTTGAGCGGCCACAGTCCGGAATGCGGGTGCCTGCGGGGAGCGCCGGCGGCCGGAGCGTCATCGGCGTCGAGGCGGAAGTACGGGATCGGTGCGCGCGAGAAGTACAGGGCATAGCCGGCCGCATCCACGACGACCTTGACGGTGGCCGGGTCCAGATGCTCCTCGGCGTCTGTGATGCGCGTGGCCAGGGTCCCGAAGCGCTCGGGTGCACCGGCCAGGAAGGGCTCCACGGCGGCGTCGACGGCCTCCGGCTCGATCATCGGCTCATCGCCCTGGATGTTGACGATGACATCGCACTGCAGGCGTCGCGCTACCTCCGCCAGACGGTCGGTGCCGGACTGATGGGTATCCGCGGTCATCTCGCACCGCCCGCCGAATGCCGCTACCGCGGCGGCGATCCGCGGATCATCGGTGGCGATGAGCACGGCGTCGAGGCAGGTGGCCTGGGCGGCCCTCTCGTAGACGTGCTGGATCATGGGCTTGCCCGCGATCTCGGCCAGGGCCTTGCCCTCCAGGCGCGTGGAGCCATAGCGAGCGGGGATCATACCGACGATTCTCAAGCCAGGTGTCTCCTCTTGGGTCCGGGGCGGCGGGAACCGGCCTCTGCAGGGCGCGGGCCCGTACCGCGCCGGGGCGGCGGTGGCGGCCTCTGTAGGGCGCGGGCCCGTACCGCGCCGGGGCGGCGGTGGCGGCCGCTTGCTGCCTCGCCGTCCCAGCGACGGCGAGCGGCGCTTCGGGCCTGCCGCGGAAATGCTATCCTGAGCGTCAATGCCGCAAAGCGAGATAGCGAAGAATCTCGCCATATTCCGGGGAT
>Ga0334883_1000801_pt1 | contig 52399 bp, 44 predicted proteins | sample GraSluR1_MG_6_FD_207230 | JGI IMG/M metagenome (GOLD analysis project Ga0334883, IMG submission 207230) | Sludge microbial communities from methane-producing bioreactor in Wageningen University, Netherlands - Granular Sludge_09_05-R1 | ecosystem: Engineered > Bioreactor > Anaerobic >...
GAAAACTTTTTTTATGAATCTGATAATCTGTTTCATGGTTGTTGCTACAAATTCAACCATGAGCTCCTCCTATGTGCTTTTTTTCGAGTACTTGGGAGGAGTCATTTTTCTATCGGAGATACTGTTTCAAAATAGAGTAAATACCCCCTAAACATTATTTAATTTAAGAACATGTTACAGAAGAACAAATTGTGTAATGTCTGAAAAATTTTCATTGCTTATTTTAATCTGTCCTAACGCACTGAATACTTGTATGATTGTTGGATTATTTGAAGATATTAGTATTTAATTAGGTGTGTTTAAATTCATATCTAAAAATATTGTTTAAAACATTCTTTTGATTCGATTTTAATAATTATTTGTTGGAAGTTTGGGAGATATTTTTTATATAATTTTCAGCAATATACTTGTTTAAGATAATATTAATTAATTATCAAAATTGCTTTGACTTCATGAAATCCTGCTCATTCGCATACTTTGATCTTTTAGCTCAAAGTAAGAATAGAAGGATTCATGTACGAAAAACCTCGAATATGAACGAGATATTTCGGCAGTTATGCGAAATTCTTTCTTTAATTGGATAACTTCTCTATATTATTCGCTAAATTTTTCGCAATGAGATAAAAACTAAAGATTTAATAAAAGATACACATTAATATAATTTTGAGCATAACACTTGAGTAGTGCTAGTAATATTAAGAATTTATCAAAAAAAATTAGATTTTTATCTTTATTGGGGGCGATATATTTATGGAAATTGCATTTTTTGGATTAAAAGACTGGAAGGAAATTATATCTTCAAGAATTTACAAAGAACTAGAATTAAAAGAGATTAATGTAAGATTTTTTGATGACAAAATAGAAGAGTATTTAGAAGAAATTAAAGATGTTGAGATGATTGCTTGTTTTATTTACACAAAAATTACAAAAGAAATTATAGCAAAGCTTTCTAAACTAAAATTTATTGCTACTCTTTCAACAGGATTTGATCATATTGATTTAAAAGAATGCAAAAAAAGAGGTATATTGATTTCTAATGTTCCGATATATGGGTCAAATACAGTAGCAGAACATACATTTGCATTGCTTCTTACACTCTCAAGAAATATACAAAAAGCTTATTCAAGGGCAATTGAAGGTAATTTCTCAATTGACTCATTAATGGGATTTGATTTATATGGAAAAACCATAGGAATTGTAGGAACTGGAAATATTGGGATTAATGTAGCAAGGATTGCAAAAGGATTTGGGATGAACATTGTAGCCTATGACTTATTTAAAAAAGAGAATCTTTCAAAAGAGATTGGATTTGAATATATCGAATATTTAGAGCTTTTAGAGAAATCGGATGTTATAACGTTTCATCTGCCTTATAACGAAAAGACCCACCACATACTAAATTCGCAAAATATAAAAAAGCTAAAAAAAGGTGCAATCATTATTAATACTGCAAGAGGAGCATTAATTGACACTAAGGCTTTATTATCAGAGATTAAATCAGGCAGGATTGAAGGTTGCGGACTTGATGTTTTAGAGGGGGAGATTGATATTAAGGATGATGTTGCAGTTCTTTCAGAGAATTATCCTTTAAAAAAGATGAAAACTGTAATACTGAATAATATGCTTTTAAAAAACCATAACATTGTTGTTACCCCACATATTGCATTTTATAGTAAAGAGGCTATTGCAAGGATAATAGATACTACTTTGAAGAATATTAAATCTTTTGTCAGAAACAGTCCTATGAATTTAGTTCAATAGTTTTTGTATTTATTTTTTTAAATTAAAGTGATTTAGAAAATAGATAGGATTAAATAATTAAAATTAACTCCCTATGGTAGGTGTAGTATCACTTGAAATAGGGGTTAATAGATGTTGATGGATTAAAATATTTTAAATTGAACAGGATTATAATATTTTTAAACTTATATTTGTTATATCAACGTCTGATTTGATATTACAGGTTTATTAGGATGTTAAATTATTTGAGATTGTTTTGGATGAATTTTTGCGTTATGATTTTGAGAATAAAAAACGAAGTAAAAAACAAAGGTGAACGTTATGAAATATAAAATAGAAATTAATGAAAGTTTGTGTGTGGGCTGTGGAGCTTGTCAGGCAATTTGTCCTGATGTTTATGAGATGGATGATAATAACAAGCCAAAACTAAAAGAAAATCCAACAGCAAAAGAGTGCGCTAAAGAAGCGGCTGATTCTTGTCCTGTTTCTGCGATTGATGTTAAGACTGAGTGAATTAACAAAAAAGAGATTAAAATGGAGTTATTAAAGAAAAAAATCTCACAATTAACTGATAAAGATATTGGAAAACAGATTGTTTTAAGGGTTTTAATAGAGGGAGTAGTTAAAGAAAAGTCGCCTCAGGTTTTAATTGTTAGTGATGGTTTTGGAAAAGTTAGTTTGGTTTCTTTTAATAAAGATATTCCTAAACCTCAGAAAGGGGATTATTTTCTAATAACTGCCAAAATAAAAGAGAATAAAAGAAATGAAATTGAACTCCTGATACAAGAATTTCGAAAACTTGAGAGTGAGGAAATCAAGGAATTTGAGAATGATATAAATCAAGAAATATCAAAGAAATCTAAAGTAAATCATTCTTCTTTTTTGATTGAGTCTAAGTCTTTTGAATCAATGAAAGAAAAGATTTTGCTTTGCGCAAAAGAGATTAAAAAAGCTGTGATGCAATCAGTGCCTATAATTGTGAGACATCATTCTGATTGCGATGGGTATTGTGCCGGGGTTGCTATTGAAAGAGCAGTGCTTGCTACATTAAAAGAAAAGCAAGAGAGAAATGCTATTCCTGATTGGAGATCTTTTAAGCGACTTCCATCAAAAAGTCCTTATTATGATTATTCAGATTTGATAAGGGACCTTTCAGGGGCAATGCAAAATAAAGATAAGTTTGGGGATAAAAATCCACTAATTATACTTTTAGATTTGGGCAGTTCAAGCCAAAATCTTTTATCTATAAAAAAGGCCAGAATATATGGGTGCAAAATAATTGTAATAGACCATCATGACCCTGGGATTGATAGCGAAAATAATGCAGAGGTTGATGAGTTTTTAGATGTACATTTAAACCCGCATTTCTTTGGCTTTGATTCAAATCTTACTGCAGGGATGCTTTCAAGTGAGGTTGCTAATGCAATTGATAAGGATTCAAATATTAAAATACTACCTGCACTATCAGGAATTTCAGATAAGTCTTTTGGAGAGGAGTTTGAGAAGTATTTGGCGCTTGCTAAAGGATTAGGATATAGCGAGGAATACTTAAGGATGCTTTCTGAGACTATTGATTTTGAAACATATTACATTGGAAATTTAGAATCAAAAAGCATTGTTGATGATTTGTTTGGAAAAGATGAAATTGATGAGTTTCAAAAAGAGATAGTTGAATTGATATACCCCCAACTAAGAAAGTTAAAAGAAGATGCTTTAAGTAGTGCTATTGCAAATTCTACTTTCGAGAAAGTGGGAAGTTATGACTTGATTACTCTTGATTTGGATAAATCACAGCCTAGACAAAGTTATCCTCCTCAAGGAAAAGTTATAGGAATGATTTATTCTAATTATGAGCATAAAAAGAATTTTTTAGGTGTTTTAGGAATTAGTGATGATATGGTGATTTTTAGACTTAGTGACCTGACAAAAAGCAGTGTTCCAAAGCTACTACTTGACTTGAAATCTAAATATCCTCATTCTATGGTTAGCGGAGGGGGACACGATAAAGCAGGGACTATTAAATTTCTTGCATGCAAAAAAGATGAAATAATTGGTTTTATTAAAGGAGAAATATCCAAATGAATCAGATAGTATTTCAGATCATGGTTTATTTATTTCCGTTGATTATAATTGGTTTTGGAATTATTTTAAAGAAGCTTTCGGGTGACGAGGTGATAAGTGGAAGAAGAGAGATTAAAATTTTAAGAGATATTTGTTTTTGGATTTCTTTAGGTGTTGTAATCAGCCTTTTTTTATATTTGAATTATGTAGTTTTGTTAATAGTGCTAACGATACATTTTTTAGCTCATATAATGTTAAAATTTGTTTTTAATAAAAAATTTCCATGGGGCTTATTTACATTGTTTTTGTTGGTCCCAAACATTGAAAATGTATTTCCTGTAAAGATAGGGATTATTTCAAGTGTGATTTATTTATTTTCAGAGATTAGCCTTTTTGAAGAGAAAAAGAATAAAAAAGAGTATTTTTGGTTTTTAGGTTTGTACTTGGTTTCATCTATTGTAACTATACTATCTATGTATTTATTTCAGTTGTAATTCAGTATTATGATCTAATTTAAAGGAGTTTAATATTTGCTAAAATTAACCAAAATATTTAAAGAGTTTTAGCTGTTTGATATTAGTTTGAAAGGGGTAGAAATGCAAATTGATGATTTTGATTTGGAGCTTGAAAAGGTTGTTAGGATTATTAGATATAATAAAGCCAAGAAGGTGTGCATTCAACTTCCTAGCGGAATTAAACCTTATGCGAATAAAATCTATGATTATTTAGAAAAGGAAGTTTCAAAGGATAATTGTGTAATATTTATTTGGGCAGGCAGTTGCTTTGGGGCATGCGATTATCCATATTATCTTGATAAATATGGTTTTGATTTGATTATACAGTGGGGACATTCGGAGTGGATTTAGGGAGCAAATATTGTGAATTCAAACAAAAAATTTTGCCAAGGTTTCCCCATAAAGAAAAAAGTTAAAAAAAGTTTTTAGAAAATATTTGGTCTCCATTTATCAGTTTTTTTCCAAGTTTTACCGCTGTCATCTTTTGGTATATCCTGAAAAAACCGATTGTCTGTCTTAGATCTCCTCAATCTTAAAACCCCTAAATTACAATATGGGGTATACTCAATCATTTATATGTGTTGTGTTTTTCAAGGCTTAATTTGGCTTTTTTTGTGGTTTTTAGATGTATATGGTATTCTATAAATTTCACCACAATTTTTACATTTGTATACGAGATGTCCTTTGTTTAGACGAATGGAAAAAGAGTTCGTATCAAGTAAGAAGGAACTACAGTTTTTACATGTCAAAATTTTATAATGCTTGTCGAGAGATACCTTGAATTTTTGAGAAATTTTAAGTATCAATTCGGCACTTTTTTTGCGATATTCCAACGGATACTGCGAATTTGTTGCAAAATCATAAAGTTTTGAGAGATGTTCTTTTGCGATTTCTTGTCTTGCTTTGCCCCTTTTATATTTCATAAGTTGTTTAGAACACATTAAATATATAAATATTGAGCGGTTTTTGGTTAGATATATTTGTTGGGAAATTGTTGGGAAAATTTTTTAATAATTTTTTATACTGATTTTTTCAATTATTAAATTTTTAAAGAGGGAGCGATAATGGGATTAATTGATGAAATTGTTAATATGGCAAAGGATCGGCAAAAAAGAATTGCTTTTCCGGAATTTGAAGATGAAAGAGTAGTAAAGGCGATTGAAATAATAATTGCTGAAAAGATTGCAATTCCTGTTTTAGTGGGAGATAGACAAAATATCTTAAGTTCTTTAAGGGAAAAAGATATTGAAAATTTAGAGATATATGACCCTAGCGAGGGTTTAAGTGAAGAATATTTAGAATTTATTAAAGATAGATTTAAGCTAAATGACCAAACTGTAATTGATTATGCTAAAGGCGCAGTTCCATATTCTTTTTATCTTCTCAAAAAAGGGATTGTTGATGGAGCTATAAGTGGTGCAATTCATGCTACTAAGGATACGATTTTAAATGCTATCAAAATTGTTGGAGTAAAAGAAGATGTTAAAAGAATTTCAAGTTTTTTTATAATGAATAAGGGAAAAAAGAATTATCTTTTTGCTGATTGTGCAATTAATATAGATCCAAACCCAATAGAGCTTTGTGAGATTGCAAGACTAACTTGTAGTTCTGCTAAAAATTTGGGGATGTTACCAAGGATTGCATTTTTATCATTCTCAACTTATGGTTCTGCAAGACATGAGCTTGTAGATAAGATTAAAGAAGCGACATCACTAGCTAAGGAGGCTATAAAAGAATGCATAGTTGATGGAGAGATGCAACTTGATGCGGCGATTGTTCCAAAGGTTGCAAGGCTTAAGTGCCCAAAATCAAAGATTAAAGGCAAGGCAAATGTTTTGATTTTCCCAAGTCTTGAATCCGGAAACATCGGATATAAGATTGCTGAAAGGTTTGGAAAATATGAAGCAATCGGGCCTATTATTCAAGGACTTAGAAGGCCTGTAAATGACCTTTCAAGAGGTTGTTCTAGCGAAGATATTGTGAAGCTTTGTGCGATTACTGCGATTCAAAGCGAATGGAAGGACTAATCAAGGAAGTTAAAGGATGTATATTAGAAATTATTTTTAGGAGGAAATGGTTAAAATGGAAATTTTAGTGATTAATAGTGGTTCGAGCACGATTAAGTTTCAAATGATTGAGCCAGAGTCTAAGAGAGTTTTAATTAAAGGACTTTGTGATGCAATAGGGCTTGATAATTCAAAGATTGAATATTTTGTGAATGAAAGTAAGAAAGAGATTTCTATTTTACTAAAGAGCCATAAGGAAGCTATTGAAGAGATTTTGAAAATAATTATTGATGAGAAGATTGTTGAAAAGGTTACAGATATTGAGGCTATTGCCCATAGGGCAGTTCATGGTGGGGAGAAATTTGTTAAGCCTGTTGTTGTTACAAATGAAGTAATTGAGGAAATGGAGAGGCTTAATGAGCTTGCACCACTTCATAATCCAGCAAATGTTTTGGGGATGAAGCTATTTATGGAGCTTACGCCAAATGTTTTACAGGTTGCAATATTTGATACTGCCTTTCATTCTACGCTTAAAGAAGATGCGTTTATCTACCCTATACCTTTAGGATATTATGAAAAATATGGGATTAGAAAATACGGATTTCATGGAACAAGCCATCATTTTATTGGGCTTGAATGTGCCAAGCTTTTGGATAAAGAGATTTCAGATTTGAAAATTATTACCTGTCATCTTGGAAATGGTGCGAGCATTTGTGCGATTAATAAAGGAGTTAGTGTTGATACCTCGATGGGTTTTACCCCTTTGGAAGGGATTATGATGGGAACAAGATGCGGGGATATTGATCCTGCGATTCCTTTATTTTTGGAGAAAAAAGAGGGTCTTAATTCACAAGAGGTGGATAATATTTTGAATAAGAAATCAGGGCTTTTAGGAGTTTCAGGGATTAGTCAGGACATGAGAGTGGTTAAGGACGAAGAGCTTAAGGGAAACAAAAATGCCAAATTAGCAAGGGATATTTATGCAAGAAGGATTAAGAAATATATTGGAAGCTATGTTGCGATAATGAATGGCTGTGATGCAATATGCTTTAGTGGAGGAGTTGGAGAGAATGAGCCTTTGATAAGGGAAAGGATACTTTCTGATTTGGAGAATTTGGGAGTGGTTTTAGATAGGGAAGCAAATTTGAAGAATTCTTGCGCGATAAGTTCAGTAGAGTCCAAAATCAAACTTTTTGTTATTAAAACTAATGAGGAGCTGATGATTGCAAAGGAGGCTAAGGAGGTTATGGATAGGATATAAGAATGTTAGTTTTCCATAATTAATTGATCGATGTTTTAAGGAAAATTAGTATTTGTTCTTAGTTCTAAGGGGGTTGGCTATCTTTCAATTGTCTTCCTGCCAAGAGACTCTTACTTTTTTTGAGAATTTGATTAAAGAAGGCAAGTGTTTGCGCCACATATCTAAAGCATTATCAACATACTCTGCTTCTTTTTGTGGATCTTTTGTTAATCCTACCTCAACATTTAAAGAAACAATTGACATAAAATCCTTAAGGATTAGTTTTAATTCTTGTTTTTCTTTTTCATCAAATAAATGGCTTTCAGACGTACTAACTATTGAATAAGGGGCAGGTATTATCCAATAATGTATTTGCTGAACCCAACCATTCAGTGTATCTCTAAGCCTGCCACAAATCATCCGATTTATTTTAGGACTTATGAAGCCAGAAGCTAGGATGTAATCGGTAATGAAAAATATTTCATCTAACTCTTCAAAAGATGACCTAAATTTTCTTTCGTTTTTCCATTTTTCAAAAGCATCTTTTAGTTTAACAATCTGGTCTTTTTCATTAGTATTTTTCATTTTACAACTCCCTATTCATACATCTATTTCAGAGCTTAAATATACGTTGTTACTTTTGTATTGTGGCTTTTATTTACTAACTTATTTTAAACAATGTTTATGGATTAGATAGTGTAGTGTCACCTTCCAATCATTTGTTTGACTTATGCATTCTAAACTATACTCATTTTCAATAAACTATATTTCATTTAATTATATAAAGTTTGTGTGATTTTGTTTGTTATATTTTTATAGGGTTAATAAATTTCTTTTAGTTTCAAAAAAGAAGCAATAGTTATTTCCCCTACAAAATGTTTATATAGCAATATTTTCTAAGTGTACTATATGGTTAAGATTATTGCGATAGGCGGTGGGGAAAACGGAAGATCTGGCACTAAATATGAAACTAAGCAAATTGATGAGGAGATAGTTAAACTTTCAGGTAAGAAACACCCTGAAGTTTTGTTTATTCCCCCTATAAGCCCATTTCAAGAAAGTTATTTTAACCAAATGCAAAAAATCTTTAGAAGGCTCGGATGTAAAATGTCTCCATTATATTTAAATGATGTCAGGTTTAGCACAAAGGAGTTAGAGAAGACTGTTTTAGGTCATGATATTATTTATGTCGGTGGAGGAAATACACTAAAAATGCTGAAATCTTGGAGAAAATATGGACTTGATAGAGTTCTTTTAAAGGCTACAAAAAAAGATATTGTATTATCAGGATTAAGTGCAGGCGCAATTTGTTGGTTTAGATATGGATGCTCGGATTCGCGAAAAAATACTAATCCTAAAAAAGGTTTTATCAGAATTAAAGGTTTGGATTTAGTTCAGGCATTATACTGCCCCCATTATAATGATCACTTAAATAGAAAATCTGATTTAAAAAAAATGATGGAAAGAACAAACGAAATAGGTTTAGCATTTGATAGTTGTAGTGCTATTGAAATTATAGATAATGAATATAGAATAATTACATCTAATAAAAAAGCTAATGCTTATCGAGTATATTGGAAAAACAAACAATACTATGAAGAGATTGTTGAAAAGAAAAATACTTTCTCTCCCCTAAAGGATTTGTTAATAAAATGAAATTGGGTTGCTAGATTTATTTTATTTTCCCAATTTGTTTAAATAGATAGGGTTTATTTTTTTGGATAGATAGATTTATTAACATTCAACCATATAGTTTTTGAAGATGTAAATCTTTTGGAGGCGAAACAAATGTCATTTAAAGAAAATATAAAAAATTCGTTTGGAATATTGTTTTTTAAAGAGAAACCCTTGATTGAGATTTCTAATAGCAAGAAAGCAACAGCTTATGGATTTCTAACAATAATTATTGCCGGAATTGCAATTGGGATATCACAACTAAACCTTACTGGATTGTTGTATATGCCCATTTATTTAATAATCGGACTGTTTGTCGGGTATTCAATATTTCATATGATTGCCAAGTTAATCCTGGGTGGAAAAGCTACAGGCACTCAATATTTTAGGTCTTTAAGTAATGCTTTTATAATTTATTGGTTTACTTTCATTCCATTTATAGGTATGTTTTTGCAATTTATTGCAGGGCTTTGGTTTATGGCACTAAACATTTTTATCTTGCACAAGGTACATAAATTATCTAAAGTGAAGGCAATTATATTAGGATTACTCCCGCTTATAATATCGGTGATATTAATGATTTTAGCAATTGGGTATTTTTCGGTTTTAAATCCATCAGCAATGATGCCCTCAAGAGTACCTTAGTTTTTTTTTATTTTCTTACTATTCTTATTTATTATTAAATTGGAGAGTTGGGAATTGATTTAAAGTATTGATAATCACACAATAAACGATCCGAGAGAATAACTTATTTTAGAATTTGCCTTTTACTGCCCACTTAGTTTTTTTAGCCTTTCCCAATCTTTATCAATGTGATTTTGAATCTCTTTTAGAAGCTCTGCATTTTCAGGTAAAAGCAAGTGTTTAAATCTTCCTTGAAGCTTGAAGAATTCTTCAATTGGTTTTTTCTTATCTTTAGGATCATAATTCAACTTGTACTCGTCGTTTTCGATTTCATATAAAGGCCAAAAACATGTTTCGTAGGCAAGCCTTCCAACTTCTATTGTTTTTGAAGGCTCTATTTTCCAAAGGAATACGCAAGGTGAAAGCACAACTAATACTGCAGGCCCTTTTGTTTCAACCGCTTTTTTTGCTTTGTTTAAAAGGTCTGCCCAATTAGATACTGATGCTTGAGCGACATAAGGAATGTTATGTGCTGCGCAGATTTGAACTAAGTCTTTTCTCCATTCGGCTTTTCCTTTCTTGATTTTTCCCGCAGGAGCTGTTGATGTATTAGCTCCCATCGGGGTTGAGCCACTTCTTTGGCCACCTGTGTTCATATACCCTTGATTATCATAGCAAACATAGGTAAAATCATGCCCTCTTTCAAGGGCACCTGAAAGGCTTTGAAGCCCTATGTCATATGTTCCCCCATCTCCACCAAAGGCAATAAATTTGTAATTCTCTTTTATTTTGCCTTTTTTGAAAAGTGCCCTAAATGCAGTTTCAGCACCTGATATTGTTGCAGCTGCATTTTCAAAGGTGTTATGAATGTATGGCACATCCCAAGAGGATTGTGGATAGATTGTTGATGTTACTTCCATACAGCCTGTTGCGTTTGAAACAACTACTTTTCCATCTGCAACTTGAGCCATTACACTTCTTGCAACAATAGGCATCCCACAGCCTGAACAGCTTCTATGTCCTTGTATAAACCCTATCTTTTTTGATGCGTACTCTGATAAGTTCATTATAAAACACCCTTTTTCAAAATTTTATGTATTATCTATTTTATTTATTCTTTTAACCCCAGATAATTTTGTCCGATAATTTCCTTATTTGAAATTAAATCATTAAAGAGCTCTTCAATGTGGCTTTCTAAAAGCTCTCTTCCACCTAACCCATATACAAAGCTATATAGATTATTTTTTGGAACACAGTTCTTTATTTCTGAAAATAAAGGAGCATTTGCACCAAATGATAAAGCCCTGTCTAAGACTGCGATTTTTGCTACATTAGATAATGCTTTTTCAACATCTTCATATGGAAAGGGTCTAAAGAGCTTTATTTTGAGCATCCCTACTTTTAATCCTTTTGCCCTTAGCCTTTTTACTACAAAACGAATTGTTCCTGCTGAAGAGTTTAAGGCGACTAAAGCGCACTGGGCATCATCAAGTGCGTAAGGCTCGATAAAGGGATATTTGTTGCCTGTGATTGAGGTTAACTCATCTGCAATCTTTGGGTAAACCTTAAAGAAGTTTTCCATGCCTTTTACCTGTTGTCTTTTGGTTTCAAAGAATGAGTCTGTTAATTGGAGTGCACCAATTGTTATTGGATTTTTGGAGAATAAAAGAGACTGTTGAGGCTTATATTCACCTACAAAACGCGTTACTACATCATCATTTAATATATTTACAACTTCTACTGAATGGCTTGTGATAAACCCATCTTGACATACCATTGAAGGAAGCATCACATCAGGATGTTCTGATAATCTTGTGGCAAGCAAGGTGTTTTCATATGCTTCTTGAGCAGATTCGCTATATATCTGGATCCATCCAGAATCCCTGCAAGCCATTGTGTCTGAATGGTCGCAATGGATGTTGATTGGTGCAGAGAGTGCTCTATTTACTACTGGCATAACTATTGGAAGTCTTAGACCTGATGCGGCGTTTACCACTTCAAACATTAGTGCAAGGCCTACAGAAGATGTTGCGGTCATTGCCCTTGCACCTGCTGATGAGGCGCCAACAACTGCACTCATTGCTGAATGTTCTGATTCTACTAATATCATCTCTGTTGAAACCTTGCCATCTGCAACGTATTGTGAGAACTTTTCAACTATTGGCGTTTGGGGTGTGATTGGATAGGCCGCTACTACATCTGGCTCTATCTGGCGCATCGCTTCTGCGACTGCATAAGCTCCTGTTAATGCAAATGTGCCTTTGTAGTTTTTTGAGAATTTTGGATTTATGAATTTATTTTCCATTTATTTTTCACCTTTAAGATATATCTATTTTTTTGGTGTAGCAGAGCTATTGCTCGCTTCGCTTTTAGTTTCTTTTCCTTCTTCAACCATTGTTATTGCATTGACAGGACATACATTTGCACATATTCCACAACCCTTACAATAGTCAAGGTCTGTTTCTTGCCTTTTTTTACCTTCGGTTGATACTTTTATGCAATTTTCAGGACAGTAAAATACGCATTGCATACAATGTATGCATTTGTCCTTATCAAATATTGGGCGAAATGACCTCCAAGTTCCAGTCTTGTTTTTAAGAGCAGTTTTTTGCTCAGTAATCATGCCACCAATTGGTATTTGCTCCCATTTCTTTTTTTTGTTAAGCATTTTTAATCCCTTTGACTTTTTTAGATTGTTTATATTGATTATTTGATATTTGTTGTGCTATATTGTCTCAATAGCTTCAATTACCATTACGTTTGCCTGGGCAATCTTTTCTGATTTTTTGGCGTATGCATCGTAAACGATTTTTTTTACATTTTGCATGTCAACCATTCCTGTTATTTTTACAAGTGCAGAAAGCATTGCTGTGTTTGCTTGGTTTTTTCCTAGGTATTTTAATGCAGGGCTTGATGCATCAATTGAATATATTTTGCCTTGAAAACCTATCTCCTTTTTTAGTGTATTTGGGTCTGTTTTTGAATTAACTAAGAGAGTGGTCTTTTGAGAAGCCCCTAATAAAACGCTCTTTTCAGATATTAAGGTTTCGTCTATTACAATTATGTAATCAGGTGAAAGAATAGGCTGATGGGTTTCTATTGGTTCATCTGATATTCTTGAGAATGCACAAACGGGCGCTCCACTTCTTTCAGGGCCATATTCGGGAAAGGCTTGGATGTATTTTCCTTCTAAAAGCGCTGCTTCTACTAAGAATTGGGCTGCACTCTTTGCTCCTTGTCCTCCTCTTCCATGGAATCTTATTTCGTAGCTTGGCATTTGTATCACTCAGACTGTGGTTTATATGTATAATTTTTTTTACTTGATATGTATTTGCGTACTAAATCTTTTAGTTGATCTAATTAAATACAAAGTAGATAAATGTTTTGAAAACTAACTTCATGAATTGACGTGTTTTGGAAGGTATAAAAAGGTTTTGGTGTTTGGAAATACTAAAGAGATGGTTTTCACATGGTGACTTTAAGAGCAGATTTGTTTTTTAAAGAGGATAATAGAATGATTTTTATATTTGTGTGGAATAATTCTTGATATGGATAGATATGTAAGGGTATGTATTTTGGATTTTTATACTGATGAGCCATCAGGCCTTAGTGTGCCTCCATATGTTGGGACTTATCAAAGATATGCCTATGGCGCGCTCTCTTTTTTTGGAAAGAAAAGAGTAGTTAGTTACCTTACTGTTGATGATTTGAGAAATCTTTCAAAAGGCACTTTAAAGGGGTCTGTTGTTACGGATATTAAAAGGTATAATCTAACAAAAAGTGCAAGTGAGGTTGAAGAGTTGCTTTTGAAAGCTGATGTTTTTGTTATTATACAAGGAATTTTAACTCCTGGAAAATATTTGAGAGCGTATCCTGGAAGTATTAAAGAAGCTGTTGATTTGACTAAAGGTTATGAGGCTAAAAGAATTTTGTTTGGACCTTCAGGATTTGGCTTTGGTTCAGGTATGCAAGGTGGAAAGCATATTAGCCCAGCGCTTTTAAGAGAGATTGAGGAGAGTTTTGATTGTATAATTACTGATGAGGATTATGAGGCGCTTTGCGAAGCTGTTGATAGGGCTCAGTCTAAAGAGTTGTTAAAGAAGGTGATTGTTGGAAAAAAGAGCAAGTATTTTTTGATTGAAAAATGTGTTAAATATTCTTTTAGGATAGTTGAGCAAATTCCTTGGGAAACGATTTTTGAGATTGAGAGCTATAGGGGCTGTGCTAAGGCTAAGGCTTGCTCTTTTTGTACTGAAAAGATTAAAAATCCTACTCTTGAGTATAGGGATGAAAGGGCGATTTTAGAGGAGATTAAGCTCTTAAATAAAGCTGGAGCAAACCATTTTAGGATAGGAAAGCAGTCCTGTTTTTATTCTTATAAGAACATGGATGTTTCTGCAATTAATTTTCTTTTGAAAGAATCTGCATCTTTAGGGCTTAAGACACTACACATTGATAATGCAAACCCTATTTTTGTTGCAACAGATAAGGGTGTTGAGATTACAAAGGCAGTTTGTAAATATTGTACTGCGGGAAACGTTGCTGCGTTTGGTGTGGAATCTGTACATCCAGAGGTTATTTTGAGAAATAATCTTGGGATTACTAAAGAGATTTGTTTAAAAGCAATCAGGGTAATTAACAAATATGGCTCGAGTGTTGGGGAGAATGGTGCTCCTTTATTTTTACCGGGGATTAATATTTTGCTAGGTCTGATACATGAAAATAAGGAAGCGCTTGATTATAATTATGAGTTTTTAAAAGAGATTTTAGAGTCTGGGCTTTTGTTAAGAAGAATAAATATTAGAGAGGTTGTGTCCTATCCAAGGACTATGCTCTATGAGGAATGTAAGAATAAATATCTTAGGAAAAATAGGAAGTATTATTATTCTTGGAAGAGAAAGGTCAGGGTTAATGTTGATAACCCTATGCTTCAAAGGGTTTTTCCAAAAGGAACAATTTTAAGGGATGTTCTGATTGAGAAAAGGGATGGAAACAACTATTTTGGCAGGCAGTTTGGAACATATCCCATCATTGTTGGAACTAAAGAAAAGGTAGAAATTGGAAAGAAATATGATTTTTTGGTAGTAGATTATATGTTAAGAAGTCTTGTAGGAGAAGTTACTAAATAAAAACAAAAAAATATTAAAAAGGTCAGGATAGAGAAGCTTCAAGGCCGCTTTTATCACTCATTGCATATTTTGGGTCTATTACATTCTCTTTTCTATCTTTTACTCCTTTGTAAAGTCCCTTTAGTTTGTCTGCGAGTTTTGCAGTCCAAGGTTTATATGTACCTACAGATTTTTCAAAGTTTTTTACGGTATCTTTTATCATTCGCTTTTGGACGATTCTTGAAAGCCCTTGATCTGCAAATGTTAATCCGGGAATATAGCTGACTAATCCTTCTAAGATACATTGAAGCGAATCGAGGTAGTTTCCAGTTTTTATGCCATAGGAGATTGATTTAAGCTTTTCTGGAACCTGTGCAATAAGATTTAGGAATTTACCACCTAAAGATCCGACAATATCGCCTGTTCCTAAAAGCCAAGCATCTGCAGTGTAACCAACAGCATGACCTGCTTTACTTAACCCGCTTGCAAAGCCTCCAAGATATTTTGCGTATTTCTCAACTGATTCTTGTGCGCATTCTAAGAGGGTTTGTCTTGTTGAAGGGTCAGTTGTTAAAGTATCCTCGATAGAAGAATATTTTATAGGATGATTAGTAATATATTCTACTATTCCCTTGCTAGTATTGGGCAGTTTCCTTACAATATCTCTAATGCTTGCCATTTTTTCATCACTTCCTTAGTTTGAAGGCTATTGCATACTCCAAAAGCCCTATTAATTTATTATCTTTTGTCACAGGGATTGAGTTTGTTTCTAGCTGGTTCATTATTTCAAAAGCCTTTTCGTATGTATCTTCTAATTCAATGCATTTTATATCTTTTGTCATTATTTCTTCGGCTTTTATGTCTTTAGGGGTTTTTTCTTCGGAAACTATTCTATTATTTATATCTACGCAAGAGATAATTCCAAGAGGTCTTTTTTCATCATCTACTACCACAAGATGTCTTGAATTTGTATCTCTAAGTATTCTTGATACTTCTAATACATTTTCATCGCCTCTACAAAAAACCACTTCAGATAAATGCTCTGTTTTTATCATTTTTTGTCTGCACCTTTCTTATTTTTAATTAATATTCTCATTTAGGACTACTCATTTATATCTGTTTTGTTTACATTTTCTTCTTTTCTAATTTTTCTGTTGTGAAAATAGTTTGCAATACCAGTAATGAGTTTTTCTGGCAGATATGAAATTATTCTTGAGATAATAGAATCTATTTTCTTGCCAAATGGAACCACTGTGTTCATAAGACCTTTATATGCGACTATTGTTGCGAACGCAATTACATAAGGATTTAGGATGTAATCCGTAAAATGTGGGTTGTTTTTTATTGTGATTGGCGCGACATAGCCTATTTCTGTATTCAATTCTTTTGAAGCGCCGATATATTCTTCGGCAGTCGCTGCTAATGATTCGAGATCTTCTTGATTCATTCCTATTCCCTTTTTGTCAGTTTCTTGTATGTATCTTTCTATCGTATAACCTTCTTTTAGTATTTTCAAAATGTCTGGAAAAAACTCTTCGATTTTTTTGTTTGCTTCACTAGATGAAGTTTCTATCTTGGTAAGATAATTGCAGAATTCTTCAATTGTCTTTTGGTTTTTTTCTACTTGTTCATAGAATTGCTTTGTCTGAGTGTAAAACTCTTTTAATTCTTTAGAGTCTTCCAAAGCCTTTTGAAGCTTTTCTTCAGTCGTTAGATTTTGATATTCTTTATCAAATGTTTCACGTATTTTTCCATATATTGCTATTATTGGCTTGTCTACATGCTCATACCAAAAATCGGGTTTAATGTCATTACCTATTTCAAACAAGAATTTTAAAGACTGTTTTAGTTGAACAGTTAGTGTTCTAGAGGTTGCTACTAAAGTTTCATTTTGTGCATGCACATTTAGTAATTCTTCTATTAGATTTATTGTTGATTTCTTGTATCTTTCAAGTGCTTCAGCTCCATCCCTGTTTTCTTGTGCAGCTTTTTCTACTTCAATTATGCTATCGTATAGGGTCCTTGCTGCTTTTTGAGCACTAGAACCTTGTATTCCCTCTAAACCTGTATCAACAAACTGAAGAAAGGATTCTATAGAATTTTTTGCATCCTTAATTACGGGTGCAACATAATCAGAACCACAAAATGCTAAACTAATTAAATATCCCAAACCAAATGATGTTAAGGGTCTTATCTTTTTTAATTGGGATTCAAGTTTTTCTTCAAATCCCTTATTGTCTCGTTGTGCCAAAATGTAGTTAATTACTTGTTCAAGAGATTCTATTTGTTCTATGGGCAAACCTACTTTGTTTGCAATCTCTTCAAACTCTTTTTTGGATAGAGGCCTATTATCTTTCTTTTTATTTTTGGAGCATTTTGACATTTTTTACCACCTAAACACCCTTTGTTTTTGTTTAATTTAAAGGTAATTAATGATTTTTCTGAAAAATGAGACTTTTAGATAGTTATTATATTAAAATTGCAACAAAGTTTTCTCTTTGAGACTTCATTTGAGAATTTCTGAGGATGTTTACTGTTATTATCGACGGAGTTTATGGGAATGAATCAAACAATTAAAGAGTAATATAACAACTCTCTTTTTAATAAGCCAAACCTATATATTCTGTAAACTGTTTTATGATTTTTGTTGGATTTTTTAGGAATGTTTTTAATTAAAGAGTATATCTTGGTTTTTGCGGGTTGATGAAAAGTATTAATTTGTTTTAATAGATTTTTTAAAATAATATTTTTTTAAACAGTTTGGGATTAAAATGAATAAAGAAGAATTTGTAGGGCAAATTGTGGGAGGGAATTTTGGCCAACTTTTGATTAGGAAGAAATCTAACTCTCGGGTTGAGATTGGAGAGCTTTTAATCAGTGAAAATGAAAGTGAGAAATTTATGCTTATGACTTATGATATAAAATATGCAAGTCAGATATCTCAGCAAAATATAGATATGATTTCAGGCTTTGGGCTTGAGGAGTCTGAACCTGTAGAGATTTTTGATTCTCATATAAGAAATTATACTATTGTTGTTGCTAAGGTAATCTTAAAACTTACAAGTAAGAATGCAACAATGCCAAAGGATATGCCTTTGTTTTTTTCAAAGGTTAGAAAGGTTAATTCAGCAGATTTTTCTTTTTTGTCAAAACCAAAGGACTCTTTGTTTGTTGGAAATATTAGGGCAGGAACAAAGGAGCTTGAACTTCCAATATATCTTCCAGGTAAAGAGGTTTTATCGCATCATATTCTTTTAGCTGCGACAACAGGAAGGGGTAAATCTAATCTCACATCGGTTTTGCTTTGGGATATTGCAACAAAGGATTATTGTGGAATGCTTGTTTTAGACCCACATGATGAATACTTTAAGACTGTAAATAAAAAGATAGGGCTTGAAAGCCATCCAAATAAAGAGAAGATTTGTTATTATTCAAGGAATCCAAAGATTGGAGGAAACACACTTGCTATTAATATAAAAAAAATAAGGCCTAAACATTTTAATGGTGTTATAAATCTAAGTGATGCCCAAAATGATGCCTTGTATTCCTATTATAAAGAGTATAAAGAGGATTGGATTTCAGCCCTACTTAATAATTTGCCTACAAAGATATCCTTTAATGAAGCTACAATTAATGTATTAAAAAGAAAGATATCTAATATGCTAGATGTAAGAAGCGGTGAGGGAACGCTTTCTTTTGGCTCGATTTTTAATGATAGTTCAAGTGAGACTACAATAGAGGAAATATGTAATCATCTTGAATCAAAGAGGATTGTAATAATTGATACTTCGATGTTTTCAGAAAGCCAAGAGATTTTGATAGGTTCAATTGTGCTTTCAAAGATTTTCCAAAGATATCAAGGCTATAAAAAGAGGAGTTTGCTTGATGAGAAACCTATTATTTCTGTTATTATTGAGGAAGCTCCAAGGGTTTTAGGAAAGGAGGTTTTGGAGTTGGGGCCAAATATTTTTTCAACTATTGCAAGGGAAGGGCGAAAGTTTAAGATTGGGCTTTATGCAATAACACAGCTACCTTCGCTTATTCCAAGAACAATACTTGCTAACATGAATACAAAGATAATAATGGGGATTGAGATGAAACCTGAGAGAGTAGCCCTTTCAGAATCTTGCCCTCAGGATCTTGAGAATGATGAGAAAAATATTGCCTCTTTGGATTTGGGCGAGGCTATTATTAGTTCCACTTTCACAAAGTTTGCGATTCCTGTAAAGATTCCTTATCTAAATGATTTTATTGAAAAAAATCAAGATAAAGATAATTTTGATCATAATAAAGAAAAAGAAAATGCCCAAAAGCAGTTTATAGGTATGTGATTAAAAAAAGTTAAGATTATTTGGTTTAAAATGGAGAATAAACATTATAATTTCAGGTTTGCTCATCTTGCAGATTGCCATATTGGTGCATGGGTTGATCCCCGAATGAAGAAATTAGCGCTTGATTCTTTTGAGAAGGCAGTTTCGATTATAATTTCACAAGGGGTTGATTTTGTGTTGATTTCTGGAGATCTTTTTAATACTGCTATTCCGGGGATAGATTTAATTACTGAAACTGCTAAGATTTTGAGAAAGCTAAAAGACGCTAATATTTCTATTTATGTTATTCCGGGAAGCCATGATTTTTCTCCGTCAGGAAAAACCATATTAAAGTTGTTTGTTGAGACGGGGCTTATAATAATTCCCACAAAAAACGATATTACGAGCCAAGGAAAACTAATGCTTAAGTATGTAATTGATGAAAAAACGCAAGTTAAGATTACTGGTATTTTGGGTCGGAAAAATATGCTTGAAAAAGAGTATTATGAGCTACTAGAGCGCACAAATCTTGAAACTGAAGAGGGTTTTAAGATATTTATGCTCCATAGTTCAATTACAGAATTGAAGGATAATGAATTTGAAAAAATGGAATCTTTGCCATTGTCTCTTCTTCCAAGAAATCAAAACTATTATGCTGCAGGACATGTTCATTTAGTAGTTGAAAAGGATTTTGAAGGGTATGGTAAAGTTGTATTCCCCGGACCTTTGTTTCCAGCAAATTTTAAAGAGCTTGAAAAGCTTGAGAGTGGTTCATTTTTCATAAATGATGTTGCTATGGGGATTATTCACTCAAAGATCGTTAAGGTTTTGGTTAAAAATATATTCTCTGTTAGAATAGATGCGAATGGACTAACGCCTAGAGATGTTGAAGAAAGAATATTATCAGAAATAGATAATAAGGAATTTAATGAGACTATTGTTACAATTAGTGTATTTGGAGAGCTTAAGTCAGGAAAAACACAAGATATTGATTTTAAAAAAATATTTGATATGCTTTATTCTAAGTCCGCTTATTTTGTGATGAAAAACTCAACAAAGCTTCAAAACAAAGAGCAGATACAAAATAAGATTGACCCTGCAAAAGACATATTCGAACTTGAGGATGAATTGATAGAAAATAACCTCTCAGAAACGCTTGAGGTTTCAAAGGAGAATGAAAAGTCTATTGTTAAAAATGCTTTTTCTTCCCTGTCTCTTGAAAAAAATGAGGGAGAGAAACAAATTGATTACGAAACAAGGGTGTTTTCTGAGATTTTAAAGGTGGTTGAAGAGCTTTTTTAGATTTTTTATTTTTTGACTTTTTTTTGTGAAGTCTATTTCATTTCTCAGAATTTGCTCTTTTTGTACAAAGTAAGAAGAGATGGATTCACACAATAATTAACAAAGATGAATTTAGTTATGAATAACCTTCAAACAAAACTGAGATAGTTTGGATAGTTTATGCTTGAAAGGTTTATTGGTTTCTTATTATTTTTCAATTTCGTGAAATCCTTGAACATTTTGCATATTTTGTTTTTGAGGCATAATGTTTGAATAGACAGAGTCATATAACGTTTAATCTTGACTATCCCATAGATACCTCAGCATTTATGCAGAGGTTTTTTATTGGTTTTATTAGTTTATCAATTTTTTTATTTTTTCAAAATCCTTTTTTAATACGTCTCGCATCCCAGGATTATATAATGCGACTGCGGGATGGTATAAAGCTATAACAAAGAATTCTCCCAAATCATCATTAATATTGAAGTGCTCGCCGTGTATTTTTGAGATTACCGCTTTTTTGATGTTGAATTTTTCAAATAGGTATCCCATCGAGTGCCTTCCAAGAGCAGCGATTATTTTTGGTTTTATTATTCTTATTAGTTCATCTAAAAAAGGGGTGCATGCTAAGATTTCGTTAGCGTTTGGGTCTCTATTTTCAGGTGGCCTACATTTAAGTATGTTTGCGATATAAACATCTTTTCTATTAAGTGAGATATGCTCTAAAAGTGTATCTAAAAACTTTCCTGCTCGACCTACGAACGGTTCTCCTTTTTGGTCCTCCCAAAAACCTGGTGCTTCTCCTACAAATAATATCTTTGAATCACAAAAGCCCTGACCAAATACGTAATTATTCTTTGTTTTGGAAAGTTCGCATTTTGTACATGATTTTATTTTTGCATATAGTGAATTTAGTAGTGTTTCTTTTTCTTTTGGGAACTTTGGATCTGAAAAAATGTCGCTTTTAGTTTCATTATTATTGTTGTTGTTATTATTATTATTATTATTATTATTATTATTATTATTATTATTATTATTATTATTTGTCATGCTTTCAAAAGAAAGCTTAGATGAGTTATTTTTTGATTCAGATTCCAAAGGGTTTGTAGTTTGAATTGAATTTTTTATTTTTGTAGACTTTTTTGTGAAATCATTTAAGGTGATGTTTTGTTCCATGAGTCTCTTTGAAGAAATTATTCTATTTATTCTTTTCTAAATTATTTATTCTTATAGAACTTTTAGTAAGTATAATACAAAATAATAAGGAAGTGACAATATGCAGAAGAGATCGTTGAAGAGATTGTAGAAGAGATCGTAGAAGAGATCGTAGAAGAGATCGTAGAAGAGATCGTAGAAGAGATTGTAGAAGAGATAGTAAAAGAGAGGTCATAAAAAATGTTGTGGAAGGTATTATGAGAAGTATTATAAGAAGCATTATGAGAAATATGTTCAGAGACAAATTAAAGGAGAAAATTAAGAAAAAAAAGTCACATGACGATTAACAAATAGAACGATTAACAAAGAGCAATATGGGCTAGGAGAAACCTTTACTTTTTGTAAAGACTTCTAGAGCATTTATTCTAGTATTTTATTTGAGACCCTAATAAGGATACGCTTATTCCTTGCAAGATATGTCTTCTATTCCTAAAGGATTATATATGCTTCCTCTCTCAACTCGACAATTCTCAAGGTTCTTTATTGATTCTAAAAGATTTAGCTGTTCTTTTGGGTTTTGGTCATTAAATCTTAGGATTATTGAGTTTGTGTATTTGAGTGCCTCAAAATAAACAGGAGGATTGTATTTCTCTATTATGCTTATTACAGTGTTCTTTGCAGACAGGGTATTTTTTTCATCTCCTAAAAAAGAGATGAAGTATTCGTAATCCCAAGGCTCTTTTTCAAGGATTTGTTTTTTTTCAATCCATTCTGACTTTGAAAGGTAGCTTAAGTTTGCTTCCTTTTCTAGATTTCCGAGATTCGTATTTTCTTTTTTTTCATCCATTTATTTCACCTTTTTTATTGGTTATTTTAGATTGTTGATTTTTTCATAAAGAATTCTTTTTTTTGCAAGGAGTGTATTGACTTTATTTTCAATTTCATCATATTTTTTCGAGATATAGTTAAGAAAATCTTCAGCTTTGTTAAAATTATTTTCAGGAAAAAGTGATTTAAATATAGTATCATCAATATCTATGAAACCTTTTTTTGATTTGTCAGGATTGTTATTTTTGCTCTTGTTTTTTTCATCCCAAACTAGATCCCTATCGTAAACATATCTCATCATAGCATCTATTTTTATTAATCCAGCGCCAAACACAAATGAATCCGGAAAAGAGAGGTCTGTTTTTAATTCCTTTGCAGTGTCTTTCATAATCTCTTCGAAATCAATTCCTTGGCAATAGGATTTGTAAATCGCAGCACATCCTGAAACGTGAGGTGCAGCCATTGAAGTACCTGTCATAGAGCAATATTCGCCACCTTTATAGGCAGAGATTATTTCAACTCCTGGCGCACTTATATCTAAGGAATTGCAAATATTACTAAATTCTGCATGTCTTTGATCTTTTTCAAGAGCTGCTACAGATATAACGCTTGGACCAAATGCTGCAGGATAACTATCTCCTATTGCTTCATTACCTGCAGCGGCAACTAAAATTAGACCTTTGGAGTATGCAATTGCACAAATATTTTGAAAAACACTTGTTGCTCCACTTGAGCCTAAACTCATGTTTATAATATCCATTTTATTGTCTATTGACCATTCTATTGCTTTTATTACATTAGCTTCAGAGCCATATCCATCATCTCCTAGTACTTTTAAGGCATATAAATCTGCCTGAGTTGCAACCCCTACTGTTTCACCCGCGCAGATTCCCGCCACATGGGTTCCATGTCCTTGTCGATCTATTGGTGGTTCATCAGCTACAAAGTTCTTTCCTAGAGAGGGATCAGTTCGACCTTGAAATTCTTTGTGAGAAAAATCAATTCCTGTGTCTATTACCCCTATTTTTATCCCTTGTCCTTTGGAGTATTGGGTAGCGATGTCTGCACCTATCATTGCAAGATTCCATTTACTTTGGTTTTTTTGGTATGGCACAGTTTTTGGTTTTAGAATATTTTGAGTACAGAATTTAAAACCTGATTCTACTTCTGTGATCATTTGATTTATCTTATCATATTTTTTCTCAATACTTTCTAAACGCTTTCCTGATACTATGTCCTTTATGTTTTTTGCATCTTTTCCTTCTACACTCATAATAAAACAAGGAACATAGTTTAATGCATATTCAATCTTTCCTATTTTTGAAAGAGAGCTTTCAAGGGATCTTATTGATTTTTCATCTTTGGGATTGTATCTGACATATAATTGGATTGGAGAATTTTCTCTAATTGATACTTTGATTTGTTGTTCGAGATTGATTGCTCTGCTTTGATAAAGCTTAAATGCAGGGTCTTCTTTTCCTAATGGGAATGCATCAAACCAAGATTTCATGATATTTTGTATCTGTTCTATAAATTAAAAAAATTGCTTAGAAAAATTCGTAAAAAAAACGAAAAGTATGTGTTTAAAAGGAAAAAAATGAAAAACATCGGTATAAATACCGAGGTACCTCGTGAATAGTCGAGGTTAATCCTTGCAAAAATCTGTCTATTCTTACTTTGGCTTGGAAAATCAACAACCTCGCCCTAAAGGCCGAGGTATGTTGGTAATATTAAAGCATGCCCTATATTCAGCGAGGTTGTTGATTACAAAAAAGTGCACCAAGTCATAGTGTTGAAACATGAGGTATGCTTTTCTATTGATCAAAGTATGCAAAATGAGCATGATTTCATGAAATCTAAAAAAAATAATTTGTTTGAGTAGTAACGCAAAATTATTTTATGGCGTGTATCTTGTCATTGTTCTAGGAAAAGCAATTGCATCCCTTATTGTATCAAGTTTGCAAATCCAAGATATTACTCTTTCAACACCCATCCCAAATCCAGAATGTGGAACGGAGCCATAGCGCCTAGTATCTAGATAAAATTCGTAATTTTTTAGGTCTTCTCCTTGTTCAATCAATCTTTTTTCTATCTTTTTTTGATCCTCTTCTCTTTGCGATGCGCCAATTAGTTCACCATAGTTTTCAGGAGCTAAAACATCAAAGCCTAATACTACATCTGGATTTTTGGGGTCCTCTTTCATGTAAAATGCTTTGACTATTTTAGGGTATTTCGTAACAATTATCGGAGTATCAAAATCAGATGTAAGTTTATCTTCTTCGATTGTTCTTAGGTCTTTTCCCCAATCTATTTTTAGGTTGTATTTGTCATTTAGAATTTTTAATGCCTCATCATAGGTCATTTTTATGAATGGCTTTTTCAAAGAGGTTTCTAAAACAGAAATATCTCTTTTTAGTACTTCAAGGTCGTATTTATTTTTTTCAAGAACTGCTTTGAGTATGTGTTTTATAAGTTTTTCAGCATATTCTTGAAGTTGTTCAAAATCACACCATACGCTTTCCATTTCTGCATGCCAGTATTCGCTTAAGTGCCTTGAAGTTCTTGATTTCTCTGCTCTAAAAGATGGTGCAATACAGTAAATTTTTTCTAATGCGAATATTGCCGCTTCTGCGTGAAGTTGCCAAGTTTGGGTAAGAAACAAGTCTTTACCATAATAATCTACTTTAAAAAGTGTTGAACCCCCTTCACATTGACTTGACATTATGCTAGGTGATTGACACTCGTAAAAATCTTTGTTTCTGAAGAAATCATGAACTGCACCTAGTACTGTGCTTCGGATTTTTAGTATTGATGTCATTTTTCGGCTTCTTAGCCAAAGATGTCTTACATCTGCTAAAAATTCAGGGCTAAAATCTTTAGATATTGGAAAATTTTCACTTGTTCCGATAATTTCAAACTCGTTTACTTTTAATTCAATGCCCATTGGTGCTTTTTCTTCTTTTTGAATAGTTCCTTTGATTATTAAAGATGATTCAATGGTTATTTTTGAGCATTCATTCCATTTTTCTTCAGGCATTGTTTCTTTTGCAATCACACATTGTATTATTCCCGTAACATCTCTAATGACTACAAACATAATGGCGTTACTACTTCTTACCCTGTGAACCCAGCCTCTTAACTCTACTTCTTTTCCCATTTCTTTATTGAGATTTCCTATTTTTGTATATTGCATTACTTATTCACCTTTTGCTCATATTGTTCTAATATCATCAAATTTCTAGATTTGTTTGATTTTATGAATCCGTCATTTGCATACTTTGGTTTTTAAGGTATTGTGATTGGACTAATTTAAAAAAAAATTACCGTCAATAATCTTTGGAATACCTAAAGTATTTATGCTTGAAAGTTTTCTATTTGTATGTCTCAATTTCTTTAAGGTTTAAAAATAATCCATAAAAAAACTAATTTAACTATTTAAAGCTAAAATAAAAAGTTATTTGTTTTTTAGTTTTATTTTTCGGTGTTTTAGCCTATTTGTTAAAATCAACAACCTCACCCTAAAGGGCGAGGTATGTTGGTAATATAAAAGCATGCACTACTTTCAGCGAGGTTGTTGATTACAAAAAAGCGTACCAAGTCTTCGTGTTTAAACACGAGGTATCCTTTTCTATTAATGAAAATTTATATTAAAAAACAATTAAAAAAGATTTAATTAAAAGGATGAAAAGTATGCCCTTTATTAATTGTTATTAGAATTATCGTATAATAAATTATTGTAATCAAGATAATTATTGTAAAGAAATCTTATTAAAAAGCCTTCAGATTTTACTTGGCTGGTTACTTTTGGATTATCCACTTTTTGAGTGTTTACTTCCCTTAAAGCACTTTGGCTTTTTACTCGCTCAATCTTTTCTTTTGACATGATTTGACCTTTGTTTAGACCAAGAAATGTAAAATAGTATAAAAAGATATCTAAACACGGTTTTTTTAAAAAATTGATTTGTTATTGATTGAGAATAATTTGATATTAAGAATTATTAAGAATTATTAAGAATTTGATTTTATTAGTAAGTGAATTTCTATCTTATTTCATTGATTTTATGAATCTGTCATTTGCATACTTTGCTTCCTTAAGTAAAAAGTTTGAATAGACGGATTTTTGCAAGGATTAACCTTGACTATTCGCGAGATATATCTGCATTTATGCCGAGGTTTTTTATTTTTGAATATTTGAAAATTAATTAAATTATGTTTTAGTTTACAGGGTATAGTATTGCAACTTCACAAGGTGCTTTTTCTCTGAATAACTCTGGTTCTTCTGAGGTACCAACAATGTTACCATAATGCATAGGGATTGCAAGTTTTGGCTTTAGATGATTACATGCTTCTGCAGCCTCTTCTGAGTTCATTGTAAATTTACCGCCGATTGGAATCATTATAATATCACAACCGTAAGCTACAGACATTTCAGGCGTGTAGTCTGTATCTCCACAATGATAGATTTTAATTCCGTTTATCTTGAATAGGTAGCCTACCCAGTTTTTATCTTTGGGATGGTATGAACTGTATTTGTTATATGCTTCTATTGCATCTACACCAAAATTTATGAAATCATAAGAAGTAGAAGGTTGTATTACAGTACCTGTTGATGGATATTCGGATGAAATCTCGCTTGGAACTATAATCTTTGTTTGAGGGGTTCTTATTTTAGAGATGTCCTTTGGGCTATAATGGTCAAAATGAGGATGGGTTATAAAAATGTAATCTGCATAACCTTTAGGGTTTGAAAGATTGTAAGGATCAATGTAAATCTTTATGTTTTTATCAAGGATTTTTATCCTAAAACCTGCATGACCTAAATACTCTATTGAAACATTGTTTAATTCTACTAAATTGTTGGTTATTAATACCATTATTTAAACCTTTTTTAATTTTGTGGGTGATTTTTTAAGATTTTTGAACACATCTTAAGATTTTTAAGTTAGATATAAACGTGTTTGTTTTTAATGTAAAACTTTAAATGATTTTGGGTTATTTAGAATATATTTAGTGAATTTGTTTAGTTGATTTCATGAATCTATCATTTTGCATACTTTGGTATTGAGGTTTATTCTTGAGATCGAAATTTTGAAGATAATGATTCACTTAAAGATTAATCTTGACTATCTACGGGATACTTTACGGCATACTTTGGCATTTATGCAGAGATTTTTCATTAATTTAAAAATGTATTTTTGAAATGATTTTTTAGCTAGTACATTAATATTTAGTATTATCTATAAGTATTATCTATAAGTATTATCTATATGCATATTTTAGTTAATTATTTTTTAGGGGTTTGTTTTATTCAAGTACTCTTTTGATAAAGTTTAAAAACACTAAGGTGTTATGGTTATTGTTGTTTTATGTTTTTTAGTTGTGTTTTTTGTTTTGTTGGTTTTGTGATGATATTTTTTTATAATTATTTTAATAGGTTTTATGAAAAAATACTGATTTTATGAAAAGATGTAAGAATGATTGGTATTGTGTCTTGTATATCTTTATTTAATTATTTAGTAAAAGTTTGAATAAAAATTATTAGATTAAGGATATTGATTGTTTTTTTAAATGGGTTTTATTGGAAGTGATTTTTTATGTATGATATTATAATTGGGAGAAGTGATGAGGATCTTAAAAAGTTTGGTAAGAGTGCAACAGCGTTTATAGGAAAACAATATGTCAAAATGGGAAATACTACCTCTTTATCAAATAGTATTTATCTTGATGTAGCAGGACCTCATGTTGTATTTATTTGTGGAAAGAGAGGTTCTGGAAAATCTTATACTATGGGTGCTATCGCTGAAGGGATTCTTTCTGTTGAACCAAAGGTTAGGGAAAACCTCAGTGTTGTTATTTTAGATACTATGGGAATTTATTGGACAATGAAGTATCCTAATTTGAAAGACAAGGAACTTTTATCGAAATGGGATTTGGAAGGAAAAGGATATGATGTTAAGGTTTTTGTTCCAAAGGGTTATTATGATATTTTTAAGAAAAAGGGGGTGCCTGTGGATTTTCCATTTGCGATAATTCCAAGTGAGCTTTCTGCTGCGGATTGGTGCAATTGTTTTGGTTTAAATCAACATGAACCTACCGCCGTTATTATTGAAAAGACGATTTATGAGATGAAATCATTAAATACTCTTTATGATATTGAGGATATTATTGAGCATATAAGATCAGATCGGGAAGTGTTGCATGAAGAAAAACTTTCTGCCATTAATAGATTTAAAGGTGCAAAATCATGGGGGCTTTTTTCTAAGGAAGGTACTAAGTTATCTTCTATTGTTTCGGCAGGGAGTGTATCAATAATTGATGTTAGCTGTTATGCTACTATGCCTGGAAGTGAGGGTGTTAAAAATCTAGCAATAGGAATTGTTGCCCAAAAGCTTTTTTTAGATAGAATGGAAACAAGGAGGACAGAAGAATTTGATGAGCTTAATAGTTCTATACATTATTATTCTTCAGGACAAGCAAAGCAGACAAAAGAAAAGCCTTTAGTCTGGATTGTAATTGATGAGGCGCATGAGTTTTTACCTAATAAAGGAAAGACTGCAGCAATGAATTCTCTTATTACTATTCTAAGAGAAGGAAGGCAACCAGGGATATCCTTGATTCTTGCAACACAACAACCAGGAAAGATACATACTGATGTTATGACCCAATCAGATGTGGTTATATCTCACAGACTTACTGCCAAAATGGATGTAGATTCGTTGGCTCTTTTAATGCAAAGCTATATGCGTGAAGGACTTGATAAGGTTGTAAGTAATGTGCCCAAAACAAAGGGTTCAGCGATGATATTTGATGATTATAATGAAAGGATTATTTCTGCACAGATAAGACCAAGAACAACGTGGCATGGTGGGGGAAGTCCAAGTGCGATTCCTAGTAAGAAGAATATATTCTAAAAACTGATTTTTGATAATTTGTGGTTTTTACGCGTTTAAATTGATGTTTGCAGTGGAAATGCAGGGGTATTTGTGTGTCTATGTTATATTTTTTATTATCAGTTTAATCATACCACATCATTTATAAATGATGATACTTTACCTTTATAAATAGGGATTTGATTTTTTGAATAATCCTGATGGAGGGATATACCATGGAAAAGAATGATATTAAGGTTGTAAATATTGTTGTTAGCACTTCCCTTGAGCACGACATACCTCTTGAGAAGATGGCGGCGACACTTTCTAATACGGAATATAACCCTGAACAGTTTCCAGGACTTGTGTTAAGGATTAGAGAGCCTAAGACTTCTGCTTTGCTTTTTAGCTCAGGAAATGTTGTATGCACAGGAGCAAGGTCAATGGAAAAGGTTGAAGAGGCTATACAAAGAATTATTGAATATTTAAAAAAAGTTAATGTAGAAATTAAAATAAAACCTAAGATAACTGTTCAAAATATTGTTGCTTCAGGAGCAATAGGATTTGATTTGAACCTTAATAAATTAGCGATGAAGTTAAGAAATACTGAATATGAACCTGAACAGTTTCCAGGACTTGTCTACAAGTTAATAGACCCTTCCATTTCTGCCACATTCCTTTTGTTTTCAAATGGAAAGATTGTGTGTACTGGAACAAAGAATGAGGATCAAGTACATTTGGCAACTAAAAAGCTTTTAGAAAACCTTAAGAAAGTAGTCTAAGATTTCACATGTTTTGATGGGAAAGATTTTTTAATTGCTTTTGCTTTTTATTTTTTTGTTGTTTTTGATCTTTTTTTGAGGGTATTGAATTTGATGGGGGCGTAAATTAAGTGGAGGTCGAAGAAATAATAGATAAGTTCATTGAATTCTTTAAGACTTATTATGAAACAGAGATTTTTAATAATGTAAGAAACGATAAAAAATTTGTTGTTGTAGATTTTAATAAATTAAGTCAATATGATTTAGAGCTTTCTGAGATTTTATTAGAAGAGCCTACAAAAACCTTAGAGGCTGCAAATGCGGCTGTGATGAATTTTGATTTGCCACAAGGGATGACAGGCTTTAATGTCAGGTTTAAGGCTACGCCGGAATCAAGAAAGCTTCAGATAAGAGATATTAGATCTATCCACTTATCAAAGATGTATTCTTTTGAAGGATTAATCAGACAAAAATCAGATGTGAGACCAAAGGCAGTTTCCGCAAGATTTAGATGTAAAAGTTGTGGTCAGGTTTTGGTAGTTTTGCAAAATGATACTAAGTTTAAGACGCCTGTTAGGTGTGGTTGTGGGAATAGGACAAATTTTGATGTGATTTCTAAAAATCTTGTTGATGTTCAAAGGATTGTTATTGAAGAAATTCCTGAGAAATTAGAAGGGGCTGATCAACCTAAGAGGATAGGTATAATACTTTCAGAAGATTTGGTAAGCCCGATTAGTGAGAGAAAAACAAATCCAGGTTCGAAGGTTTTAGTTACGGGGATTGTTAGAGATACTCCTATTCTTTTGAAGACGGGTGGAACTTCGACTAAGTTTGATATATATCTAGAATCGAATTATATAGAACCTTTGCAGGAGGATTTTTATCAGATTGAGATCAGTGAAGAGGAAGAAGAGAGGATTCTTGAGATTTCTAAGGATAAGCATATTTTAAAAAAAATGATTGATGCAATGGCTCCTTCTATTTATGGATATGACCAGATCAAAGAAGCTCTTTTACTCCAAATGTTAGGGGGTGTTGAAAAGGTTAGATCTGATGGAATACGTTCAAGGGGTGATATTCATGTTCTTTTAGTAGGAGATCCAGGTGCAGGGAAGTCGCAGCTACTTAAAAGAGCTAGTATTGTTGCTCCAAAAGCAAGGTATGTTTCAGGAAAAGGGGTTAGTGGTGCAGGTCTTACCGCAACAGTCGTTAAAGATGAATTTTTAAGGGGTTGGGCTTTAGAAGCAGGGGCTTTGGTATTGGCAAATAACGGGATGTGTATTATTGACGAACTTGATAAGATGACTACAGATGATAGGAGTGCGATGCACGAAGCTTTAGAACAACAGACAATAAGTATTAGTAAGGCAAATGTTCAGGCTACCTTAATGGCAAAAACTACAGTTTTAGCAGCAGCAAACCCTAAGCTTGGAAGGTTTGACCCTTATGAATCGTTGGGTAAGCAAATTGATATGCCTCCTGCATTAATTAACAGATTTGATTTAATATTTACTATTAGAGATTTACCCGATGAAACAAGGGATTCGGCTCTTGCAGAACATGTTTTGGCACTTCATCAAAATCCTGATATTGGTGAGGTTGAAATTGATACAAAATTGATAAGAAAATATCTTGCTTATGCAAAACAAAGGATTAAACCCGTTTTAAGTGATTCTGCCAAAGAGGAAATAAAAAAATATTTTATCGAGTTAAGAAATAAAGATAGTAATAGTAAAGAAGGGATTAAACCAATCCCAATATCTGCAAGACAACTTGAAGCATTAGTTAGGCTTTCAGAGGCATCTGCAAAGGTAAGGTTATCAGAAAAGGTTACAAAAGAGGATGCTAAAAAAGCTATTGAAATATTAGAGTTTTGTCTTCATGATGTGGGAACTGATCCTCGAACAGGAAAGATTGATATTGATAGGATAACAACAGGTGTTACTGCAAGCGAAAGGGGTAAGATTGTGGTTGTAAAAAATATAATTGATGATTTGCAAGAAAAGATTGGGAGGACTAATGCGATTCAGATGAAAGATATTCTTAAAGCCTGTGAGATTGAAAATATAGCAAATGATGAGGCAAGAGAGATTATCCAAAAGCTTAAACGCTCAGGAGAAATTTTTGAGCCTAGAAATGAGTTTATTCAAAAATTGTAAGGACTAATGATTAAAATGGTTGAATTAAATGAAAGTCAAAATAATGACGCTTCAAGATTTATAAGAGAACCTGCCAAGATATTACCTTTAAGTCATATTAAAAATGCTAAATATCTAAAACAAGAAGGTTGGAATCCAAATTATATTGAGGTATTAAATGAGAAGATATATAGGGTTAATGTTATTGGGATTGTGGTTTCTAAGGATCAGATTTCTCCAGACAATTATGTGGTTAGCATAGATGATGGGTTTTCTACAATGCCTTTGAGAACTTTTGATAAGCCAGAGATTTTTTTAGATGTTTTAATTGGAGATTTTGTAATAGTTATAGGAAAACCTAGGGAGTTTGGAGGGCAAAGGTATATTTTAACTGAAATTTTAAGAAAAGTTGAAAGTAGTTCTGGGAGTAATAATTGGTTGACATTTCGGCAAAAATTGTTTGAGAAAAAGGGTCTTAGTATTTTATCACCTAGTGAACATGAACAAAAAAATGGGAAAGAAAGTGTTGAAGAAGTAAAAAATATAACAACTGAGACTATGAATAGGGTGCAATTTGAAAAAAGCACTAAAGAGGTTAAACAAATAAAGGAAGAGGATTTTGGATTAGTTGTTAGTGAAGAAATTATTAGTGATGAGGAAATAGTTGAGGATAATAATTCTGAAAGTAAATCTCCTGCGCAGATAATCTATGATCTCATAAAAGAACTTGATTTTGGCGAAGGGGCAGACATTGATGAGATTATTAAAAAATCTAGTATAACTGATGCAGAAAAGATAATTGATAGATTTATTAAAGAAGGGGAAATATATCAATCAAAACCAGGGAAAGTAAAGATATTATAATAAAGTAAAAGTAGTTTTTAGATTCTGTTAAGATTTTATGAATATATTTTTCTTTCTTAGTAGAAAAAAGGCGTGATAAATACCTCTAGAACACCTGCAATCAGCAATATTCCTACAGCTATTAATAAAAGGTCTGCTGTGTCTACTAAAATGTTTTCAAAGTGTTTGGAAAAAGCTCCGTGTTTTGATACTGCAAAAGATATTATTCCTCCAGCAATTCCTGCGATTACATACGCTAAAATCTCTGGAATACCATGGATTGAATACCTTACAATGCTTTGTATTATGTAGCCTGCATATGTAAGCCCACCAGCTTCGCCTCCTACTGCTAGGATAGAGCCTATTTTTTCTTTTACAAAGCTACCCATTGCAACACCTAAAACAGATGCGTTCCAGCTTAGTATGAATAATGATCCTGCTCCAAATATAAAAGAGAATAGTATGCAAAATACAAGTACTCTTACATTGTTTAAGATTATTGTTACCATTGAATTGATTTTGAATTCTAGGTAAGGATTATTTGCAATTTTTGTGCTTTTTCCATTTATTGCTGAAAGTGTTTCTAGTTGTACAGAGAATATGTTTTGAACGTATTCGTTTGATAATACGAGATGAATTCCTGCAAAGGCAACTGTAAAACCCATGAATAGCAGCATAAACATCCTTATTGCTTTTCTGTGTTCTTTTAGTAGTGAAGCTCTATCTGCTATTTCAATGCCTTTATATGCTTCTCTTTTGATGATTGTGTACACTAAGGGAAGACTGAATAATACAGTTAGAATTACAACAACTAAACCTACATAATCGTTGAAAATAACTCTTGCAAGAACTACTGAGAGCACTCCGTACAGTATTCCTATCAAGAATATGAGCCAAGGCTTATCAAGTGCAGACTCACTTGAGATCATCGCTTCCATTACCATTGATTCTTTTTATAAAGACTTTCATTTAAATATTTATCGAATTAAATAGTATGTTTGAAAAGACTGTGTTTGAAATGAATGTGTTTGAAATGAATGTGTTTGAAATGAAAAACCTTTAGCATAAATTGCGATGTATCTCGCAAATAGTCCAGATTGAACCTTGCGTGAATCCGTCTCTTCAAACTTTAGGCCTTAAGACCAACGTATACAAAATGAGCTAGTTTTCACAAAAATGAAAAATCTCTGCATCAATGCTGAGGGATCTTGTTAATAGTCGAGGTTAATTCTTGCATGAATCCACCTATTCTTACTTTGGCTTGAAAAATAAAAAACCTCGGTATAAATGATGAGGGATCTTGTTAATAGTCGAGGTTAATCCTTGCATGAATCCACCTATTCTTACTTTGGCTTGAAATGCCAAAGTATGCGAATGATGAATTCAAGAAATCAACAACCTCGCTGAGTTTAGCGTATGCTTTTATATTACTAACATACCTCGCCCTTTGGGGTGAGGTTGTTGATTTAGGACACACGTTAAAGCACATTATTTCTCAGGGGAGCACCCCTTCATTTCCACTAAAAACAAAAATTCTTTTCGAAATTCTTATTATTGTTTTCTATATTGAAAATAAATATATAATATATATGATATAATGCTACTGCTACTACTACTACTACTACTACTACTACTACTACTACTACTACTACTACTACTACTACTACTACTACTACTACTACTACTACTACTACTACTACTACTAGACAAGTTAGAACATAGTATTATCGGAAATATAGTGCCGTTAATACTCTATGTAATAATTAAAACTATATGTAATAATCATATAACAATTAAAAATATGATGTTACTAGAACTCTATCACGATTAACCTATCACAATTAACATTAGTTAGCAAATAAAACCCGTTAATAAATAAAATCAGTTAATAAATAAAACCAGTTAACAAATAAAAACTGTTAATAAATAAAAATAAAATTTTACAAGAACTCTATTATTATTAGTATAATCTGATAATTGAACACAGGATATATATGATTTGATAATCAAACATACGATATATATATGTAAATAATCTGATAACTAAATACATGATTCTCAAGAATACATATTTCTAACATCTGATTTTTCAGTATATGGATTTCTAATATACCTATTTCTAATACCTGATTCTCAGGCATACATACTTCTAACATCGGATTTTTCAGTATATGGATTTCTAATACCTCTATTTCTAATACATGATTCTCAGGCATACAGATTTCTAAGATCTGATTTTTCAGTATATGGATTTCTAATATACCTATTTCTAATATATGATTTTTCAGTATATGGATTTCTAATACCTCTATTTCTAATACATGATTCTCAGGCATACAGATTTCTAAGATCTGATTTTTCAGTATATGGATTTCTAATATACCTATTTCTAATACATGATTCTCAGGAATACATATTTCTAATATACGCATTTCTGATATATTTCATCATTTGATTTTTCCAGACGAAATTAAGGGGTCGGAGACAGATTGATTATATTTATTTATTGAAAATCTCACAATGTCAGATTTCAGTAGGGTTTAATACCGCTAACTTTATTGTGAGATCTTCAATTTTAAAATTTAAAACTTATAATTTAAAATTTATGATTTATAATTTATAATTTATAATTTATAATTTATTCTCAATAGTGACTCCGTAAATACCCCTACCTTTAGGTTTGGGATAGGACGAACAATCAAGAGGATAAATTTTATTTATTCAGATATGTACTAGAGGACAAATGTTCAAATGATTAATTTAATAAGGTATATGAAAAGATATATTCAAAACTAATATTTTGAAATAGCAAACATTATTAAAAACAACAGCAAATCACAAGTTGTAATGATGTTGTGAAAAAAGAAGTCTTCAAATATTTATGAGATTACTTTATTGTGTTTATTTTTATAAAGTCATTTATAAGATCATTTATTTGGTGATTCATATGGCTATTTATATAGCTCTTCATGCGATAATCTATCTAAAATAAATATTTTTAAAAAAAGAGCAGCATATATTAAACTAAAGTTATCAAAATAAATGAAAAACCTCAACATAAATACCGAGGTATCTCGTGAATAGTCAAGTTTAATCATGGCATGAATCCGTCTATCCATGATTTGACTTGAAAAATCAACAACCTCACCCTAAAGGGCAAGGCATGTTGGTAATATAAAAGCATGCGCTGTATTAAAGCGAGGTTGTTGATTACAAAAAAGTGTACCAAGTCCTCTTGTTGAAACACGAGGTATGCTTTTCAATTGACCAAAGTATGGGAAATGATGCTGGATTTCATGAAATCGAATTAATTAAAATTGAGGGAATTAATAAAAAAGTTATGGATGTTAAAATGGCACAAAAAAATCTCAAGAGTTTTTTTCAAGGATTTTTGAACAAGGAAAGGTTTTTTGTAGATAAAAAAGTGCTTCAGGTAAATTATTCTCCACCAAGTTTGGTACATAGGGATGAACAAATAAATCAAATTGCAAGTATCTTAGCCCCTGCATTAAACTTTGAAAAGCCATCTAATATTTTCATATATGGAAAAACTGGAACAGGAAAAACTGTGAGCGTAAGACATACGCTTGATGAGTTAACTGTTGTGGCAAATGAGCAAAAAATAGCACTTAAAACAGTATACATAAATTGTAAGCTTAAAAGAGTTGCTGATACAGAATATCGGCTTGTTTCTACCCTAATTAAAGAACTTGATGATGTAACTATTCCATTTACAGGACTTCCAACTGATGAGGTTTATAGAATTTTTTATGATATTTTAGAAAAAAAGAAGGTACTTTTAATACTAGTTTTAGATGAAATTGATCAAATTGTAAAAAAGACAGGTGATGAGCTTTTATATAATCTGACTAGGATAAATTCGGAGCTAAAGCAATCAATTATAACTATTGTGGGAATTTCTAATGATCTTATGTTTGTAGATACACTAGATGCGAGGATTAAATCTTCTTTAGGAGAAGAAGAGATGGTTTTTCCACCATATGATGCTACCCAAATAAAAGACATACTATCTCAAAGGTCAAAGATTGCTTTTAGGTTAGGGGTTATAGGAGAAGGTGTTATTGAAAAATGCGCAGCCTTTGCTGCAAGGGAGCATGGAGATGCAAGAAGGGCAATTGACTTATTAAGAATCGCTGCCGAGCTTGCTGAAAGGGATAATAAAGAGAAAGTGAGTGTTGATTATATTGATATTGCTGAAAATAAGCTTGAATCAGATAAGACATTAGATATGGTTTCAACTCAGCCAAAACACTTTCAATGTGTACTTTATAGTGTAATATCGTGTTCAGATCCAAAATCATCTGTTGCAAGTACTGGTTCAGTTTATGATTATTATGTAGATGTATGCAAGAAAACAGGGCTTAGGCCATTAACCCAAAGAAGGGTTTCAGGCATTTTGGCAGAACTTGAGATGCTTGGACTTATCAATTCTAAGGTTGTTTCAAAAGGAAGAGCTGGCAGGACAAGAGAACTAAAGGTTTCAATTCCTTATTCACTTCTTGGAAAAACATATGAAATATTAAAAAAGTCTTTAGGGTTATAAGAATACTTGCATATTATAATCCTTATCAGCTACTTATTTTTTGCACTCTGAAATATATTTTAAAAACCTAACATCTTCAAAAGATAAGGCTTTTATAGTTTTCAAAATATCACTTTTTCTATGGAGGGGGCATTCAGAAATTCAAATGAGGTATATAATTTTTTCATATCTAAAAAGATACTCATTTCTCAGGATTTAATGGACTATCTTATAGAAAAAGAATTTAATCCAAAACAATGTGAAAGAGTGCTTACAAGTGCAGATATAAAAAACTGCGTGATTATGAATCTTGATATATTTAACATGATAGAAGAGTCAGAATATTTTCAGATAAACTGGAGCGAATTCGATGGCTCTTTAGTGGAAAAGGATTTCGATAGTAATTCTAAAAAGTACGAAACTTTTATTGATTTTATTGATTCAAATACACTTAAAAAAAATTCTTTTAATAAAAAAACAAGTTTTAAAAAAAGACTACCTACAAAAGAAAACCTTGACAAAAGAATTCATAATCTTTCAGGGGCGTCTAGTTCTAAGGGTTTTGATAAAAATGTTGGTCATGATAAAAACATCGAAAATAAAGAAAAAGGTGAAAGAAGTAAAACTACACATACTAACGATATTAATAATACTAACAATATTAACGAACTTAACAAAATTAATGATACTAATGATATTCAAGAAATTGATGATTTTCATAACACTAATATTACTGATAGCAATAATAACAATCATAACATTAGAAGCAAAGAGTTTGAAATCAACAAAACCGATAGCAACAAAATAAACATCAAAAACATCAAATCCAAAAACCAATACGACAGCAACAACAAAAGCGATAGTGACAATCTTTGCGATGATGAGAATAACTACAAATGCAATAGTGATAATGAAAATAATGGCAACAACAGGGATAGCGAGAATTACAACAAAGATAATTCAAACAAGAATAACAATAGCGATATTAAAAATAATCATGATGATTACATTGATAACAACAAAAAAGAATTTAACAAAAAAGAATTTAACAAAAAAGAATTTAAATCTTTAGATTCTTCGAATAATCTAAACGTAAATAATTATCCTGAAAACAATCCTGAATGCAATTGCGATACAAATTTGGAAGATGATATAACAAATCAAAAGGGATTACATTATAAAAAAGTAGAAAATCCTTGTAGTAATACCAAACATGAAAATTTTGAACAACATTATGATCTGGAACAGATAAAATTAAAAGAGCCAGATTTTGGCAACTTCGAGATTTTATTCAATTACGAAGAGATGGACAAAAAAAGGGAGATTGGAGATTTTATTTCTTTTTTTAAACACAGATACGAATTTTTAAAAGGGGTATTATCCTCAAGAAATCAGCTTTCTTCTACAGTTTCTATTAAAAGAATAATTGTTAAAAATACAAATGATCGTAATGAATCAGTAGCTGTTATAGGGCTTATCAATTCAATCTCTAAGACCCAAAAAGGGAATTATATAATTAGTGTAGAAGACCCTACTGGTTCAATAAATGTAATGGTGAGTAGCGATAATCCTGAACTAATTGAACTTTGCGAAGATCTTGTTTTAGATGAGGTGATAGGTATAGAAGGTGCTTTATCAAAACACATGATATATGCAACAAGAATATATAAACCTGATATCCCATTTGGAGCAACCATTAAAAAATCTCCTGATGAAGTATACGCTTTGTTTCTATCTGATATTCATGTTGGTTCAAATATGTTTTTGGAAGAGGATTTGAACAGATTTTTGAAATGGATTAATCAAGAAAGTGGAAGTGAGGAACAAAAAAGAGTTGCAGGGTTAGTAAAATATATATTTGTATTAGGGGATGTTGTAGATGGAGTAGGGATTTATCCTGGACAAGAGAAAGAACTTGATATTAAAGATATTTACAAACAATACGAAAAAGCAGCAGAATTTATTAAAAGAATTCCTATTGAAAAAAATATTTTTATTATTCCTGGAAATCATGATGCTTTAAGATTGTCCGAACCTCAACCACAATTATCAAAACTTTATGCGTCCTCTTTTTATAATATTCCTAACGTGACTCTTCTTACAAATCCTTCATCAATAAGGATTCATAAAAAAGCTGGTTTTCCAGGTTTTGATGTTTTGATGTACCATGGATATTCCTTTGATTATTATGTTGCAAATGTGGATACAATTAGAAGACAGGGAGGCTATGATAGAGCTGATTTGATAATGAAATTTCTTTTACATACGAGACATCTTGCACCAACACACACCTCTTCATTGTATGTGCCTGAAACAAGAGACGATTTTTTAATGATTAAACAAGTGCCTGATTTTTTTGTAACAGGACATATTCATAAAACATCTGTTTCAAATTATAAGGGAATTACACTGATATCTGGAAGTTGTTGGCAAGGCAGAACATCTTTTCAGGAAAAAGTAGGACACCATCCCGAACCATCAAGGGTTCCTATTGTAAATCTTAATACTAGAGAGGTAAAGATACTTAATTTTTCAAGGTAATAAAATGGTAATTGCAACAAAAGAGATGCTAAAATATTTTGAGAGTATAGAAAAAAGGACTCAACATTGTTTTGATATCTCATCAAAGGCAAGGCAACAAGGCTATGACCCTCAAAAAAAAGTCGAGGTTAAAATTGCAAGAAACATGGCAGAAAGGGTTGTAGGTCTTATATCTACTGCCACTGACGCAATTAATGATGTAGAACTTATTAAAAGGATTCAAGAGCTTGAATTATTATATGGCCCATTAGATTGGAAGGTTGCTTTGATAATTGGTAAAGAAGTTGCTGAGCAAAAGTTTGGAAAGTTTTCTTCATTAAAAGAGGCTATAGAGGTAGGGATTAGAACAGGGTTTGCATACCATACAGTAGGGATAGTGGCTGCTCCTCTTGAAGGATTTACCGGGGTTGATATCAAGAAAACCAAGGATGGTAAAGAGTACTTATGTATTAAATTTTCAGGGCCCATTAGGGGAGCAGGAGGGACTGCGGCTGCTTTTTGCGTTATACTTGCTGATTTTATAAGGGTTAATATGGGTTTATCAGAATACGATCCAAGCGATGATGAGATTAGTAGATACATTATAGAAATTAATGATTATAATGACAGGGTAACTCCCTTACAGTACCATCCTAGTGAAAAGGAAATAGCTTATCTTATTTCCCACATTCCTGTAGAGGTAGGGGGAGAACCTACAGAGAAAATAGAAGTTTCAAACTATAAAGATCTTGAAAGAATAGAGACTAATCAAATAAGGGGTGGAATGGCTTTAGTTCTTTCAATGGTTGCTTTAAAAGCTCCAAAAGTGTGGAAAAGACTGAGTGTGTGGGGAAAGGAGTTTCAGTTAAACTGGCTTTGGCTTGATGAGTTTTTAGCTATTCAAAAAAAGGAAAAAGCACAAGGCAAGCATGAGGAAAGTTCTTCTTTTAAGCTAACGCCCAATTATACATACATAAGTGAACTTGTTGCAGGAAGGCCTGTTTTTTCATATCCTTTAAGGTCTGGCGGTTTTAGGCTTAGATATGGCCGTTCAAGAACTAGTGGTTTTTCATCAGCAGCGATTAATCCTGCAACTATGATTACTTGTGAGAATTTTATTGCAATAGGTACGCAGATCAAAGTTGAAAGGCCTGGAAAGGCTGCTGCAATAACTAGTTGCGATTCTGTTAATGGTCCTATTGTAAAAATTGATGATGGCTCAGTATTGAAGATTAATTCAGTTCAAGAGGCATTAGCGGTTAAAAAAAGAGTTACTGAGATAATATATCTTGGAGATATTCTATTTAATTATGGGGATTTCAATGAGAACGGACATGTGCTCGTACCTGTTGGATATTGTCCTGAGTGGTGGGTGTGCGAACTTAAAGAGGCAATTAAAAAAAAATATTTTGATAATAAAGAGGTAGGAAAAAAAGAGATTATTAATGTAATTAAAAATAAATTGGGATTTGAAAATCCTGATATTTTCAAGAATATGCCAACATTTCAGCCTTCATTTGCCCATGCAAAAAAAGCATCATTAGAACTTGATATCCCGCTTCATCCTGGTTATATTTATTTTTGGAGTGAAATATGTCCAAAAGATCTTTTGAATCTTTTGAGGATGCTTTCAAAGTATTCAAGTGTTAAAAATGAGCACGAAAAGGTCAAGCTCGTATTTATGATTAATGAAAGTGATGGAAATTTGGTATGTGCAAAAAGAACACTTGAGATATTAGGAGTTCCTTTTTCATATGTGAATAATAATTACATAGTTTTAAATGATTCAGATACTAATGCATTTTTATGTAATCTGGGAACAAGCCCGGATGAATATGAGGTTTCTATAACTGAGATATTTTCAAAAGTAGAAGGGTTAATTTCTAAAGACCCAGATGATTTAAAATCAGGATTAGATGTAATAAAACAAATATCTAATGTAAAAATAATGGATTTATCCGGTACATTTATTGGTGCAAGGATGGGCAGACCTGAGAAAGCTAAGATGAGAACTTTGAAAGGAAGTCCTGAAACCCTTTTTCCTGTTGGAACACAAGGTGGAAGGCTAAGAAGTTTTGAAGAGGCATCAAATGTTGGATTTGTTGAAGCTGATATTCCTAAGCATTATTGTGAGAAATGCAAAAAAGAGGTTTCTTTTGGGATGTGCGATTTTTGTCTTCAACCAACTAAACAGATGTATTATTGTCCAGTTTGTAAGGATTGGGGCATGGAAAAAGAATGCGAAAAACACGGTGAGAAAAAAGTTTATGGCCCGCAAAAAATTGAGATTAAAGAACTTTATAATGCGTGGATAAAACATTTGGGTGTTGGTAAGCCTGAAATATTAAAAGGCGTAAGAGGAACAAGTAGCAAAAATCATATTCCAGAACATTTTGCAAAAGGGCTTTTAAGGGCAAAATCTAAGATTGCTGTAAATAAAGATGGTACTATTCGTTATGATGTAAGTGAGGTTCCTTTAACTCATTTTAAGCCCAAAGAGATAAGAACCTCAATTAAAAAATTAAAGGAATTAGGTTATGTTCTAGATATATATGGAAATCCTTTAACAGATGAAAACCAAATTCTAGAGATTAAACCTCAAGACATTATTCTTCCAAGTATAAAAGAAGGTTTTGAAGAAGGTGCTGATATGATTCTTTTAAGGGTTTGCAATTTTATAGATTTATTACTTGAGAAATTATATCACATGAAACCTTTTTATGAAATAAAATCAAAAGAAGATTTAGTAGGGCATCTGGTTTTAGGAATGGCGCCACACATTTCTTGTGGAATGGTCGGTAGAATAATTGGATTTTCAGAAACTCAAGGGCTTTTTTGCTCGCCAATGTTTCATGCTGCACTACGAAGAGATTGTGATGGCGATGAGGCTTGTCTTTTGATGCTTATGGACGCTTTTTTGAATTTTTCTAGAGAGTATATGCCTGATAAAAGAGGTGGAAGGTCAATGGATGCGCCATTGGTTATTACCTCAGTTTTAGACCCCTCAGAAGTTGATGATATGGTATTGGGTTTGGATGTAGAATATTCATATCCTATTGAATTATATAATGCTGCGCAAAATTACAAAAACCCAAGAGAATTATCTATTGATACTATTGGAAAAAGGCTTGGAAAAGAAAAACAATATGAAGGTTTTGGGTTCACACATGACACAGAAAATTTCAATGCAGGGGTTTTGATATCCGCATATAAAATACTTCCTACAATGGATGACAAGATGAAAAAACAGATGTTTTTAGCTGAGAAAATCAGAGCTGTTGATGAAAATGATGTTGCAAAGCTTGTAATTGAGAAGCATTTTCTAAAAGACCTTAAGGGAAATCTGAGAAAATTCTCACAACAATCTTTTAGATGTGTTAAATGCAATGAAATTTTTAGAAGACCACCTTTAAGGGGCATTTGCACGCAATGTGGTGGAAAGATTATATTTACTATTTCTGAAGGTTCAGTAATAAAATATCTTCAGCCTTCTTTAGACCTCTCTGAAAAGTACAATGTTGGACAATATTTAAAGCAAACATTAGAGTTAACTAATCAAAGGGTAGAAAGTATGTTTGGAAAGGAAATAGAGAAACAGGAAAGTCTCTCTTCATGGTTTGGAAAATAGTATATTTAGAATCCTGACAAAAGCTATAGTACTTTTGCTTTAGTTAAAGGATGGTTTTCTAAACGATGTACTCGATGCACTTATAATTCTGAGAATAAATAGAGCACTTTTGCTTGAGTTAAAAGATGGTTTGCTAAGCGATGTACTCGATGTACTTATAATTCTGAGAATAAATAGAGCACTTTTGCTTGTGTTAAAAAATGGTTTTCTTAACAATGTACTCAAAATCCTGAGAAAAGATACAGCACGTTTAACTTTTGGTAAAATATGGTATGTTAAACAATAAAGCGATACTCAAAATATCAAATTCTAATTAAAATTAAATCTTAATCAAGATATTCATAAGTGATATTTAGATAAGGTTTGCATCCGTTTATTCCAAACTCACTACACTTTTCACTTGGAAGAATTCCAGAATCAAAACAGGTGAATGAAGCTTTGTTTGATGCTAAGTCTGATCCGACAATTCTTGTGACAAAGCGTTGGTTTCCACCTAATATGTACTCTGAAGCAACCTCTTTTATATCAATACAAATCCACTTCGTTAGATTTGTATCTTTTTCACTTTTTATTACTAAGGGAGTTATTTTAATTTCTTTAGATGTCTGTTTTTTTAGTATTTCTTTTATTTCTTTTTGGATATTTATTACTGAGCATTGGGTATTATTTGTGAAACCAATAGATATAATATCTCCATCAAGATTTCCTGCATATATATTATACATGCACAGCTGGGCACTTTTAATGGCACTATTTAAAAGTATATCTTCTGCATCTGAGATATCAAATTCAAGGTCTGTTACAAAATTCCAATCTTTATGACCTACATTTGATTGAGGGCAAAATGTTATTGGATTGCAAAGACTTTCAACCACACAATCATCACAATCACTCCTTAAATAAATATTTTCTGGTACTTTTAAAATCACTGAAGATAAATCAATATAAGTATAGTATCCTAAAAGCCTTACATACATCCCTTTAGATTCTTTTTTGTTTGCAGTAATTGTTAGATTTGAACCTAGGCATAATTCAAGATCTATTTTATAGGAATTCATCTCATTATTATCAAAAATCAAATTATCATAATTACAACTTATGATTGCTGTTGTTTCTTTTGATTCATCATAGTTTGAAAATGTTATATCCATTGTTTGGTTAGAGTAATTGAAAATATTGATTTTTGTTATCTCTCCTAAATCTATTCTTTCAAATTCAAATGTAGGAGAGGATGCATCCATTATGATTATGTTATCAGAGCCTCTTTGAAGATTTATGTTATTTAGTAATACACTTTTTTCAAAATCCTGATTTAACATTATTTTGGCAAAGTGGCCTTTTGAATAAAACTTTCTCTTTGTTGTATTCAAAGAGAGTGTTAGTTGCATTCCTTCAAAGTCAAAGATATAGGGGTTTTTTATTGATATGACGTATTGATCTACAAATTCATTTAAAGATGTCATATTTATGGTATAACTTATTTTATTTGCAAAATACTTAATCCCTATTTTTAGTTTTGATGTGTCAAGTTCTTCAAAATCTGAAATCTTGGTGTAATATATTGTAACTTTTTTGGTTCTTGAATCATATCTCGAGTATATATTTAATGATTCAATTATTTTTAGGAGTTTTGTTTTTATATCTTCAATTTCTGCATTTGTTTGGTTAGTGATATTAGTTAAATTTAATTGCGTATCTTTTTGATCAGATTCGATGGTTTGATTAGGGTCTATTGGTTGAAGGGAAGGGCTTTGAATGATGGAATCATTAGAGTCATTAGAAACAATTTGATTTTGTGTTTCATTTTGCTCTGCAGTTTTGTCTTCAATTACAAAACCCTGGTCTATTTCTGTCGTGGTGTTTATTTCTTTAGAAGTGTTATCTTTTATTTGTTCTTCTCCATCCATTATATCTTCATTTTGGGTTATGTTTGAGATGTTATTATCATTTTGTAAAGGGGTTGTTGTTTGTGTATCTTCTATGGATTGATTTATTGTGTTATTTTCGTTATCAGTTATATTAGTTTGAGGCAAATTATTTGTTGTTGTGTTCTCATTTTCTTCTTGTGTTTCATTTATTGTAGTTATATCGCTGTTTTCTATTGATTGTGTTGTTGTGCTATCATCGTTAATATTTGCTTGATTATTATCATCTTTTGTATTTAGATTATTTGTTTGTATGCTATCAATAATTTCTTCATCAATTACCTCTTGTTCTTTTTCCTCTTCAGTAGGATTATTTTGCTGGTTTGTTGCATCTTTGAGATTTTCATTTTGTAATTCATTTAGATCCCCTTCTTCCAAATCCTGTGTAATCCTGCCGGTAATACCACCTTCAAAGAATCTTATTACAGACATTATAATTCCAGTTAAAAAGTCACCTAAAGAACTAAAAATTCTTGTAGCTCCAATAAATGCCCCAGTTATTCCAAATTGATTTGAGCTTAAATCATTTTCTTGGGCTATTTGTATAATTTGATAATTCTGTTCATTAATATAATCATCATATAATAAAACTATTTGATAGTAGTCGGGGGTTACTTTGGTATCAAATGATAAGGTGTTTTGCTCTTCATTAAAGACTATTTCTCTAAATTCATCAAAAATTATTGGATGAGAAAGTTCTTTTGTATATTTTATCTCTTCAAATACATTGGATGTTTCATTATCAGAAATTATCTGCGTATCAAAAAAATTCTGGTCTGAAACAAAAAGTGCAACTTCGAAGTATTGTCTTAAGTAATTTCCTTCAAATTCAGATTCCAAATAACAATAATCGTTTATTGGAACGGATCTTTTGTTTTCAATTATAAAATTACATCTAGTCGGGCTTATTACATTAAATACATCGTTAATACACTCAATATTACAGCTATCTGATTCAATATAATCTAACGCGTTAATGTATGCTGTTGTGTTAAATGTTTTTATAGAGGGAATCTTTGATTTGAAAACACCTGTTGTTCTAAGGGTTATGTTTAGATAAAATACATCAACAGTATCTTCTTTGATTAAATAAATCTTCATTGTTTCTAAGAAATTCTGAGTTTTATTTGGCTCGTCATATGAGATAAATAATATATTATTACTTATGGAAGTGCTAATGCCTGTCACTTTAGTTTCTAAGAATCCATAGTTGTTATCATCCGCATTTGTAGCATTTATCAAATCAATCTCTATGCCTTGATAGGGGATTAGTGTAATAGGTGCAAGATAATTTATCAAGTTTTCACTATCTTTGGTTTGATTGCTTAAATTTGTTTTGTTATCAAGACTTTGGTTTAGAATCGCAGTTTCATTTCCAATTACACTTTGATTGTTATCATAAATTTCTAAGTTTTCCAAATATCTCTCTTTATCAACGAATGTAATGTTTAATAAAAATTCTGTTATCGTTGAGTTATGATATTCTTTAATCTTAATGATGTCATTTTCTATATCATTTATTGGAATAATTTCTAGCACATCGTTAACAATTACTATTGCCGTATTATTTGTTCCTACGCCCAAAAAGGTTGAACTTCTTCCCAAGATGGAGTTTAAATTAATATGGGTTATTTCTTTTTTAATTGCAAGTGCAGAATATGTTATTCCTGTTTGGTTTATTTGGGATATTGTTATGTTTGTATCGCTTAGGTTTTCAAGAGAAGCGTTTGTGAAGTTTTGTGTTTGATTGTTGATCTCATCAATACTTTGGTTTGAATAAATAGTATGGTTTGTTGTTTGATTAAATAGTTCTTCTATATCATCTTCAATACTAATTTCTTCTTCATCTGTTTCTTCACCCTCTTCTTCATCATCATCCTCTTCTTCAATTTCTTTCGGAGTTTGATTTCCAATTATTTCGATTTCATCATCAATATTTATCTGCTGTTCCTGTTCATTTATTTCTTCTTGATCATTTAATTGATCTTGATTTTCTTCTGATTGATTTGTTTGTTGAATGCTTTGGTTTGATTGAGTTTGATTAGATGAATTTTGTATTGCTAGTATATTATCAATTTCTTCTTGGGTTTGATTTTCAATTATTTCAATTTCATCCCTATTCGAAATGAATCCTTGTGTATTATCAACATTCTCTGAGGGTTCAATATCCATTTCAGGGTTTTGTTCAATGAAAATATCAGGATTTTCAATAATCTGTTCAGGATAATTTGTATCTGTGAACTGAGGGTCTGTAGTAATTACTAAATCGTTTGTATCTTCAAAACCGGTGTTTAAGTCGCTATTTTCATCAATAGATGATACATCTGTTGCAAAAAAACCTGTAATCCCGCTATTATTTGAATTTAGAAAAAATGAGGAGCTTAACACCATTAGTGCGATTACCATCAAAGAAATAATTATTATACTTGTTTTTCTTTTCTTTAGATTCTTATTGAGGATCAGTTTTTTTAAATCGTGAGAATCTTGTGAATCGTTTTCTTTAAAATGCTTTCTTTTATGAAGTTCTGCTATGATTTTTTCAGGATTTTCCCCTTTAAAAAATGAATGAATTTTTTGTTTATATTCAACATATGTTAGATTGCCATCAAGGTAACTTTTAAAGAAAGTTTCTTTTATTTCTTTTATTTTTTTAATTGTTTTATCAATATTTTTTATCTGTTCCTCTTTTGAATTAGTCGGATTTTTGCGTATATCTTCTATAAGTTCTTCATAGTCCCTTAATGAGTTAGGATTATTCATTTTCGTTTTTTATTTCAAATATCTTTTTTTGATACTTCTTTTGTGTATTTGAGATATACACGAAGGACTTCTTTTCAAGATTATTGCAATCTCTACTGTTTTTAAATTTTCTTTTGATTTAAGAAAATAAATCAAATTTTCAGATATTGTTGAGTTTGAATTTGCAAGCTCTAAGAGGGGGATTTTAATAGAATCATTTTTATTGACATTAAAGGAATAATCTTTTGATTGTATGTAACTGGAATATATAGTTTTTTGACTTCTATTTATTGTTTTTGCAATATCACAATTTTTGACTTTTTTAATTTCCTTAAGATATCTAATCAGTGATTGCAATGGCGCACTTTTGTTTGAAAAAACGCTTATAGGAATTAAATATTCAATTAAGGCGGTTTTGTTTGTATTGCCAATAACGTTTTCTAAAACATTAGTTTTGGGTTTTATATTTGGGATATCCGTTTTTTGCATTAGTTTACTTTTTTTCTCATATTATTTAAATTTTTCCCATATTGATAAATTTTTTTAGTTTTTAGTTACTTTTTAAAATCTGGATAAACATTTGATAAACATTTGATAAACATTCGATAAATATTTGATAAATATTTGATAAATATTCAATTAATACTCGATAAAAATTCAACATAATTTCCACACAATCTCTATACAGTTTTTATATGATTTCTATAACCCTTCTTTAAAAACTCCTCAAGAGTAGTAAAATATATTAAGAACTGATTCACCTACTAAAAAATTGTCAGGTAAAAATTTTTAAAAAAACAAAAAATGAAGGGTGTTAATATAGAAGATAATTATCGCAGTATATGCTTTGTAAGCGATTTGCATATATCGGGTTTTAGGGCTCTTGATGAAATCCCGATCATTAATGAATTTAAAGCGCTTTTAAGGGCACTTATTTCTAAAGGGGATTGCGAACTTGTAATACTTGGGGATTTTTTAGAACTGTTAAAAACAGAATTTAATCTAAGAATTGAATCAGATCTTTTTTACCTTGAGCTTTTGAATTTACTTAAAGAGCTGTCTTTAAAAACAAATGTGACTTATATACTTGGAAACCACGATAAGAATGTTATCCACCGAAAAGAGATTTTATCTATCTTGAAAAAATATTGCATAAATATTCCTAAAAATCCTTTTGCATATGAAAAAAATTTAATTATCAAAGAAAAAAATATAGTGGTTTTTGGAGAGCATGGAAATCAATATGACCCGCTAAGTAGCTATAATGATATTTATGATAGTGAAGAGATGGGGCTTGGAGATTACTATATTAAGAACGCAATTGGAAATATCGTATCTAAAAGACAAAAGTCTTGGATAAATGATGTTGATAAAATAAACCCAATATCTTCTGTGCCTTCTTTTATTGCTTCTAATTTTTTTTATAAGGAAACAAGCAGGCTTTTTAAGCTGATTACCATCCCTTTTACATTTAATCTTTTGTTTGCAAAGATTATCCCTTTACTTTTGATTTATCTATTCTTTTTTCAAGGCTTAAAATTATCAGAGCAATCCTTAGTTGTTTTTAGTGTTGTTGCACTTCTTATTCTAATAGATTTTTCCTTTTTTATATATGGTGGAGTAGTTTTTATCTTTAGAAAAGATTTTAAAAAGTTTATGGCTAAGTTTGGTTTTTGGGACAAATTTAAGGTTTTAAGAGCAATTGAGGATAAAAAATTTAGTTTGGAAGAACAGATGATTAAGGGCAATATTAAATCCTTTGGAAATAAAGTTGACTTCTATTTTTATGGGCATACGCACTTGGCAAAAATGGATGGATATTATAATAATAGTTTTTGTGTGAATACTGGACAATTTAGTAAGGGCTATGCATTGGTAAAATCAAAGATAGGGCTTCCTGCAATATATGTGCCTTATTCATTTTGCTCTTATGCATTTTTTAGAATTATAGAGGATAAAAACATCTACAAGGCTCAAATTAAGCTCGTTACGAAAAAAAAGCCAATTAAGACAAAACTTACTTGGTTTCAAAGAATTTCAATAATAGAGAGCATAAGAGTTTTAAGAAAACTAACCGAAAACAAAATAGAGATAAAAGAGATTTTAATATAGCTTTTAATTTTTAAAAAGTGTTTCATTTAAAAAATTCTAAAATCTTTATGTATTTAATTATATATTTCAGTTGAAAAGTATTTTTGAAAAAATAAATATAAACTATCAGAAATATAAACATTTTATTTTAAAATAACTGAACAATATGGAACATCGTTTATAGAAGTTGCATTACTCATATCCAAGAGATTTAGATCTTGACCAAATCTTATTGAGTTGATACCAAAAAATGTTATGGAATCTGATCGTTTAATTAATTGGATAATCAATCTATCATCAAGTTCTTTCCAATCATAGTAATTACTTGCTAAATCTATCTGTTTTTTCCCTTGAGAAATTTTTTTCCCTTTTATTTCTTTATCACATACATAAAGAAAAACCTTTCCATTATCCTCTTTTAGGGAAACAAAATATTTCATTTTATTGTTTTAACAGGTTTTTTAGCACCGCAAACCTGACAGATTATAAATGTTGCAATCTTTTCTTTTGAAAGCGTAGTATCTGGCTTTTTGCATTCAGGGCAAAACACGAATTCATTTGCATAATCGGTAAGCTTTTCATTAATTCTTGCTGCGGATACTTTTGAACCTACAATCATTGAATTGCTTGTAAGTTCTCCCGGCGTACCAAGCTCTTTTAGGATGTATTTTAGAACATGTTCAACATCCCTATTAAGGGTTTTTGCAATTGAATGAAAATTACTGATTATAGTTTTGTTTCCCTGTATATGTCCCATCACTTTTGGTATCACAAATCTTTCTTGAGATTCATTTTTCTTTGGCAGTTCTGATATTGCTTTATCGAGCATTGATTCATAATCCATCTTCTTCACCTATTTGTTTAATTGCAAAAATTATATCTTTTTTAAGTACCGTCTTATGTTTAGAGTTCTTAACCGAAACATTTGATATTAAGGCTATTCTTTTAAGTTTTTTTTCTAATATAAACTTTAACTCTTCCATAGCTAATTGAGAGGGCCTTTTCACTCCCGCCTTTCTCATAATCTTTCCCATTGCGTTTAAGGGCAGTATTCCAAGTACCATTTAAAATAAAGAAAAAGAGGGTTTTATTTAATTCTTTTGTTTAAGTACCTTAACAAAAGCCTTTTATACTAGCTAGCAGTAAAAATATATTAAAAATGGGAAGAGGCGCTTTTATAAACAAAAAGGCGAAGGGCACAGCAGGTGAAAGGGATATTATTCATATGTTTTGGGATAATGGCTGGGCTGCGATTCGCTCTGCAGGATCTGGTTCTTGTTCAACACCATCCCCAGATATTTTGGCAGGAAACAATGTAAGAAAGGTTGCAATAGAGGTAAAGATTACAAATTCTTCCTCGAAATATTTTCCGAATGAAGAGATTGAGAATCTATTGGTATTTGCAAGATTATTTGGAGCAGAGGCATGGGTTGCAGTAAGGTTTCAAAAACTTGATTGGCTTTTTATTAATCCTGAAGACTTAACCCTTACTCAAAAAGGACACTCAATAAATATTGAGAAAGCAAAACAAATAGGCCTATTATTCTCAGAACTTATTGCTAAAACTAGTTTGTAATATAATCTAATTCTTTTCAGACATATCTTTTTCGTTTAGAAAAATTGTAAATTCCCATCAAATTCCGACAATTAATTTTAATATCTCTTTGATCCCAAGTTTGACAGTTAAATAAATAAGTGTCTTTAAGTTGTTTTAAGTTACCATGCAAAAAACAAACCTAAAGACAAATGTAATTAAGAAGAACTCAAATATAACTTTTCCGGTTGGAACTGCTCTTGCAG